>Ga0209800_10000370_pt1 | contig 76399 bp, 70 predicted proteins | sample Higcelweek8metaG_FD_187174 | JGI IMG/M metagenome (GOLD analysis project Ga0209800, IMG submission 187174) | Freshwater pond sediment microbial communities from the University of Edinburgh, under environmental carbon perturbations - High... | ecosystem: Environmental > Aquatic > Freshwater >... | reverse complement strand
TCGTTGAAAAAGATTTGATTCGAGCTATGATTCAAATGCTCAAAGGGGAGATCGAAGAGATTACTCTCGAAGGTGAGAATAAAAATAATTTAACTATGGTTCAAATCCAAAATGCATTGCAGCAATCCTCTGCGATGAAGGATACCGAAGCGCGAAAATTTATGGAAGATAAGTTTAAAATTGAGGTTGAGGCGGATTAACCGCCTCTTGTTTTTAGAGGCTTCTTTTCATAGTTAACTCTTTTGTAACAATATTGAATTATAATAGTTCAAATCGAAAAAGGAGTATGACATGAAAGTATTACTAAATGTGTTGTCGGCTACGGCTTTACTCTCGACTATTGTATGTGCAGAAATGCCGTCTGTGAACCAAGAACGTGTGGAAACCCAAAGTGAAATTCAAAACCGTTTTAAATCTATGAAAACGGATGAACTCCTCGAAAAACGGGGAACGATGAGTACTCAGCAAGAGAAAGAACAACTTCACAATGAACTTATGAATCGTCAGCAAACGATGACGAAAGAGCAAAAAGAGAAGTTTATGAATAAGCCGGAGAACCGTACTCCGAAAATGCAAAACAAAGGCTCAGGCCAAGGAATGATGCAAGGAAGCGGTATGGGTTCCGGTATGGGTGGAGGCAAAGGGGGGCGTTAAGCCTCCTTTTTAAGCGCTTCAATCTCTTCCGCTTTCTCTTCGATGCTTAGTAATTCATCTACTTTTTCTTCATAAAGTACTTTTGCTTTCTCCAGCTCTTCTGCCAAAACACTAATCCCGATTTTTTCGTATTTTTTAGGATCAGCGAGAGAAGCGTTTAGTTCATCGATCTTGGCTTCCAGTATCTCAATCTCGGCGGGTAGTTTTTCAAGAGCACGTTGTTCGTTAAAGGTGAGTTTGAGAACTTTCGGCTTTTCGCTCTGCTGGGTTACAGTAGTGGTTACAGATTTGGAAAATTCCGCTTCCATCGCATCCATCTCAAGCAACTCTTTTTCATCTTCGAGGTATTCGCTGTAAGGTTTGTAGCTCTCCTCGATAGTACCGTCCCCTTTGAAAATAAAGAGTTTTTTAGCGATCTTATCGACGAAATATCTATCATGACTCACGAGAATCACGGCACCCGGAAAATTTTGGAGTTTCTCTTCGAGGATGTTGATGGTGGGAATATCGAGATCATTAGTAGGCTCATCGAGAATGAGGCAGTCCACTTTTTTAGTAAAGAGGAGGGCGAGGGCGACACGGTTTTTCTCTCCGCCGCTGAGAACCCCGACCTTTTTATCGAGAAATTCACGCGGAAAGAGGAAGTTTTTGAGATAGCCGTAGACGTGATAGTCTTGCCCCTGTGCATCGACTCGATCTCCGCCGTGAGGACAGAAGGTTTCGATGAGGTTGAGATTATCATCCAGCATCTCGCGGTGCTGATCGAAATATCCGATAGTAAGTTCTCCCATCTTGATAATGCCGTTTGTTGGTTTAAGACGTCCTAGAAGAGCTTTAAGGAGGGTTGATTTACCGCTTCCGTTAGGTCCGACAACGGCAATAACGTCTTTTTGCAAAATTCGAGTCGAGAAATCGCGGATGAGTGTTTTATCTCCGAGTTGAAGCCCCAAGTGCTCGATCTCAAAAAGCATCTTTTGACGGTTTACCCCTTCGCCTCGGTTGAAGTGTTTTGCTTCACGTTCCAATTCGAGTTTCATTTTACGAATTTTTGACGGGTTATGTTTGGCATCTTCACGCAGTTGCAATACCCGCTGCTTGCGTCCTTCATTTCGTTTTAGCCGTGCTTTTACTCCTCGTCGGAGCCATTCATTTTCACTTTTTAGGAGTTTGAGGAGATTGTCGTGTTGTTGCGCCATGGTGCGAAGCAGTTCCTGCTTTTGTTCGAGATAATTGCTGTAGCCGCCGTTGAACTCCCTCAAAGAACAATCTTCGACCTCGATGGTTTTGGTAGCAATCTGATCGATGAAATAACGATCATGCGAGATAAAAAGGAGGGTGAAGCGCTCTTTGAGGATCAGCTCTTCGAGAAACTCGACCATGTAGACGTCGAGATGGTTCGTCGGTTCATCCAGTAGCAGTATGTCTGGTTTTTGGAGGAGTAGCGAAGCGAGGGCAACACGACGTTGTTCTCCGCCGCTAAGGAGTTCGACATTTTTCGTTTCATACTCTTTGAGCATAAAATGGTGCATTACACGCTCTATTTTATCATCAAGATTCCATGCATTGTGATGATCCAAAAAATTGGTCAAACGGGCTTGTTCATCGAGAAGTGTTGTAGTCTCATAGTGTTCGGCTAGGAGGATGGAAATCTCATCGAAACGGACTTTCGCCGATTTGAGTTCCCCCAAACCTGCTTCAATCGCTTCACGAACAGTGTGAGAGGGATCAAACCTCGGCACTTGCGAGAGCATTTTGATCTCGATCCCTTGACGGTTAATTCGCTCCCCTTCATCGGCATCCAATGAACCGTGTACGATTTTCATCAGAGTCGATTTACCGCTTCCGTTTTTTCCGACGATAACAACGCGTTCACCCTCATCAATGTGGAAATTAATAGTTTCTAGAATTTTTTGGGCTTCATAGTGTTTAGAGACATTGAGAAGATCGACAAGTGCCATAAAAATTATTCCTTAGGAAGTGTAAAACACGTTGTTCGTGATAAAAACCACGTTGCGATAGCATAATCGGTATAGGGAGTTTCACGTTGTGCGGGAGGGATGGAGCTGTTACGGAGTTTACTTCGGATTATTCCGAAGACAATAAATCCTAATAACATCGTCCCCAGTGCGATAAACCAATCACTTTGCCACCATATCAGTAGGGCGATCAGATAGTTTCCATAACTAAGCGCGTATCCCATCATCCGTGCTAAAAGTCTACACTTTCGTGTGGGCAATGTCGGGGTAGGGTTGATATGAAAGGGTTTTGGCTCATTATTCATGTCGGTAATTATAGCGGATGGGAACTTGTAGAGGTTTAAGGGTGAGGAGATTATACTACCCAGAAACGATCGCGATAGGACTTTTAGATGAAGAAAATTTTTATTGGCTTGGGGGTAACAGCATCTTTTCTTTTTGGTGCTGAAACAATCAAAGCTGTTTTTGATTGTGCTGCTAAGGATCCGAGATTCATTGCGTCACGTATGTTTTTGATCGAAGAGAGTGCCAAAGAGTTAAAGGCTAAAAACATCCCGTATACTTTTGTCCTGACAATTCATTCGGGGTGTACACCAATCATCACCGAAGAGATTGGCGATGATGAGGTGAAAAAAGGAATTTCACAGCGGCTGAAAATTTTGCATCATCAATACGGTGTTAAGATTCAAGCCTGTGAAATTGCGATGGAACGATTTGGAATCGAAAAATCAGATTTACCTGAATATGTCGGAAGTGTCCATAATTCGATTACACGAGTTATTGAATTACAAAACAGCGGATATGCATTTATCCCGTATCATTAAGGAGTACAACATGAGTGTATTATTACAAATCGATTTTCCTTATGAGGGACCGTTTGGAGAAGAGATGACAGAGGCGTTCGCACCGCTTGCCGAATCAATTAGTCAGGAACCGGGGCTGATTTGGAAGATATGGACAGAGAACCGTGAGACGAAAGAGTCAGGGGGAGTTTATCTGTTCGAGGATACGGCATCGGCTGAAGCCTATTTGACAATGCATACGGCACGATTGGAAAGTTTCGGTATTCGCGGAATACGATCTAAACTTTTTGCAGTGAATACATCGCTTTCACGTCTAACCGGAGCAATGATTTAAGAAGCGAAAATCAATACTCGACAAATGTGAGAGAGAGGACGTCATTTTTATAGTTGTCTTGAGTTTTATACTCTCGATAACCGTTTGAGAGGGCAATTCCTACAAGGTATTTTTTATCCTCAAAAACACTAAAGCAGTGAGTTGACTCTTGTCCGTTAAAGCGTAAAATCTCATTTTCAAGCGGAAGTTGTTGTAACAATTGCATGTTTGGATGAGTCGTTGCTATAACTACCCCTTTACGATCGATGAAGCAGGAAAAACCGTTTTTAGAACTTGAAAAACTATCTTCAAGCATAGCGTTAAATTGTGGAAACGCATCAAAAACAATCCCGATACCCCCCAATGTTTTACCGTTATAGCGAATAGTGGCACTGTAGATATAGGTTGGCATGTCATTATAAAACGAACTTTTTTCAAAAGGGCTGACAAAATAATTTTGGGTATTTTGATTGGAAAGAGTCTTTGAAACGTACTCTCCGAAAACTTTTTTTCCGATGATACTCTGATCGGATGAAGCGGCAATAATCGTTGAATCGGTATTGAAGATAAAGATATTGGTATACACCGTATAGAGGCTGTTTATGTATTGCAGTACATCGGTGATACGTTTAATATCAGGAGTCTCTTGAGAGAGTTCCTCTTCAAATGTAGGGGTCATAGCCCACCATCGGCAGTCGTTGGCACGTTCATACAAGTTTCGATCCATGATGTTGATAGCCAGCTTTGCAGAAGCCTGAACATCAAAAACCAACCCTTCCATAATTGTATTTTCAAGATTGGTAACGGACTCTTTAATGGTTTGTAAAATTGAAGCGCTAATATCGCGCAGATTATCTAAAACAGGGGTTAATACATAAACCCTCTCTTTTGCCGCAATAAGTTCTCCGTTGATAATGACATCACTAAGATCCTCGATAACATCATCCGCTTTCATAATAATGGATCGAATATTATCATTCAAGGTGCATTTAATGGTGGTTGATGTGGTTGTTGGGAGGTTTTGGGAATGACTTAGTCTGTTATTGTAAGCGATGCTATTCCATTGTGCACCGTGGTATCCTTCGTACCCTTTTGTCTTAGCCGAAACAAAAAGAGATCCATTTTTATAAACATAAGGTTCATTAGGATCTATTCGAATTATCTCATGTGCCGAAGTGAGTTTATGATCGGATGTGGCTATAACCTCTTTACCGTTTGTAAAGAGGATATGTTCGTTTGGATTGAGTAAAGAGGAGAAGATATGAGACATTTCATCATCAAAACGAAAACACAAGATCAATACGCCCAGTGTTTGAGTGTTTTCTACAATTCTTTGTGCAAATAAAAGTGTTTTGTCTTGAGAGGCAAACAAATCGGTAGGTGCATATCGTTCAATATAACCATCACATTGAAGTGCTTCAGCGATAATAGGATCATTGGAATGGGTAAGAGGATTTTGTTCATTGATATTGAGGTGAATTTCCCCTTTTGCATCGGTGATAATAATCTCATTATAGACACTGTACTTCATTGTATATTCGATAAGACGCTGACGGAGTTGCTCAGGATTTTCATGGCATTTTAGATAAGTAATAATAGACTCGTCTGTTGCTAAAAATCCCACATCGGCGGTACGCTCAAACAAATTACGGATTAAAATATCGATACTGACTTGAGCTTTTGAACGTAATTCTTCGGTATGCTTTTTTAAATTTTCATCAATTAGGAGGGGGATGAGTTCTTCTTGAAGATTACTAAAGGTTTCAATTGTTTTTTCGGTAAAGGAGAAGAGATTCGCCGCTTTTTCAATGGCGCATATCTTTCCCGTAAGGATGATTTTTTTTAAAAATCGATTTTGTCCGTCAAACAATTGCACACTTTTTTGTATAAATGGAAAAAGCTGTGAAATACTAGACGGTTGCATATTTTTGTAAACCTGTTTCAATGTTAAGATATGTTTTTATGTATGTAATCATATCTGAGTTTAACGGAGAATATTAAAATTAGGACATCCAATAATTGTTTAAAAAATATACAGTAATCATAGTTTGATTGATTATAAAATAAAATTATCCATTGCTAAGGAGAGAAAATAGGCAGAAACCCTTTATTTCTGCTCTTTCGAGAGAGATTAAAAGAGCACTATGAAGCAGTTATTGAAGTGTGTACTAAGTTGTAAACGATAAAATGGCTCAACAATTAAAAGGGCAAAAGTGGAAAAGATTATAATCAATAAAAAATATTTCGGCTCCATCGATTTGCCTTCTACCGATGCGGCACGGCGTGTTTTTGTTCGTGTTACAAAAGCCTATGCCGCTCAAAAACCGATGAATATCCATCTCCTTTTTTCTCCCGGAAAATTAAAGGCTCTTCAGTATTATCAAGTGGGTGGAGCATGGCAGGAACTTTTGGATTTGGAGCTTTACATTGAACTTGGCAAAGTATTACGTTTTGACACTGTAGATGCCGAAAAACTAAAAAATTCGATTGAGCTGACCAATGATATTGCTCACAACCATTTTAATATTACCAAACGGCTGACATTGTGCAATAAAAAAGTTAAATCAATTTCCGACGCCGTTTATATTTTTTGGGATATTGAGAATTTTTCCAATATCGGTTCGGTATTTACCGATTTAATCGAAAAATATGAAGTTCCCGATTATCATATTTATATGGCGGCTAACCCTGATTCTCTCTACTTATTTAAAGATGAATGGGAAGCTAATTTGTACGATTACGGCAAGTCTCTTAAATCGTTTCAATTTACAAAATGCGATCACGGGAAAAATGTTGCCGATACGGTATTGTTAGAAAATTTTTTGACGTTGGCTCCCTCTCATGCCGATATTTATTTGATGACATTTGATCGGGAGTTGAAAGAGCGTTTCGAAAGTGCATGTGATGCGAGCAATAATCTTTATATTCTTGAAAAATAAAATCAAATAGCCAAAGAAGCCTTAACGCAGGTGTGAATTTTGGTAGGCTTCAAATTCTGCTGAGGGAATCGGCTGACTAAAATAGTATCCTTGAACTTCGTCACAACCGTTTTGACGGAGAAATTCTAATTGTTCAAGGGTCTCGACCCCTTCGGCAATCGTTTGCATGTTGAGGTTATGAGCCATGTTTATAATAGTATTAACAATAGTTTTATCATCAGAATTTTCACTTATATCACGAATAAACGATTGATCTATTTTGAGTTTATACACCTTGAATTTTTTTAGATAATTGAGCGAAGAATAGCCGGTTCCGAAATCATCGATCGACATCCGTATGCCGTGCTTGTGGAGGGCATTCATAATTTCAATGGCTTCGAGAGGGTTTTCCATCGCGATACTTTCAGTCAGTTCGAGTTCGAGGAATTCTGGGCTGATTTGAATCTCTTCGAGGATATTTAAAACGAGCGCAATGAATTTAGGGTCGCGAAACTGGATGGCTGAGAGGTTGACTGCCATAATAAAAGGTTCCATACCGCTATCTATCCACTCTTTGAGCTGTTGTAGCGCACGGCGCAGTACCCACTCTCCGATAGCAATAATTTGACCGCTATTTTCTGCAACGGGGATAAATTCCACGGGAGAGATTGCCCCTAACGTAGGGTGTTTCCAACGCAACAAAGCTTCGGCACCGATGAGCCGTTCGGAATGAATAGCGATCTGAGGTTGATAATAGAGCTCTAGTTCATTTCTCTCCAGCGCATGACGAAGACCATTTTCCAGTTCAAAATTTCGTGAAAAACGGGTTTGAATTTCAGAGGTAAAAAAACGATAGCAGTTTCGACCGTCGTATTTGGCACGGTACATTGCCGCATCAGCTGATTGGAATAACCCCTGAAAATCTCTTCCGTCGATCGGATAGAGTGCTATACCGATTGATGGAGTGATGACGAGCTCATGTTGATCTATACGGAACGTTTGTGAGATGGCAGAGAGTAATTTTTCAGCAATATGCGCTGCTCCTTCGGCATCTGTGCCCGGCAAAAGAATAACAAATTCATCTCCGCCTTGTCGTGAAAGTGTGTCTCCTTCCCGCATTACCGAGTGTATCCGAGATGCAATTTCAATGAGAAAAGCGTCACCGATATTGTGTCCGAGCGTGTCATTTATATTTTTAAAATGGTCTAAATCCAAAAATATCAAGGCAAGAGGGACATTTGTTCGTGCCGCAATATTGATGGCATTTTGAACCCTGTCATTGAGTAAGGTACGATTCGGTAACCCTGTGAGTATATCAAAATGAGCAAGCCAATGGGCTTTCTCTTCGGCTGATTTACGTTTGATCTCACGATCGTAATTTTCAATTCCATAGCTTACGTCCATAATCATTTCGATCAGTAATGCTTGAATCGAAGCATCGAAAGCGTTGAGGATATCAGAATAGATCGTTAGGACGCCGATAACATTTCCGTATTGTAGAATAGGGAGGGCTGCTGAGGCTTTCCATCCTACCAAGGCTCCTCGTTCATGCCAAGGAGCAGTTAATGGATCATTCATGAAGTCTTGACACCAAAAAGGACGATTTTCGCGTATCGCGATAGCTGTAGGGCCTTTGCCGTAAGGGTCATCTTCGTTGATAGAGATATGTATCCCCTCAAGATAGTTGACCCCTTCACCGTAGAAGGCTGTAGGGGTTACTATACCTGTTTTTGGATCGACCAACCCGATCCACGCCATTTCCATTCCTCCTACTGAGACGATACTCTTACATATTTCGATAAACAGTTCGTTAGCCGTAGCTGAATGGACAATAGCATGATTGGCTTGGCTGAGAGCGGCATGGATTTGAGAGAGCCGCTTGATATGAAGCTCATCATTATGCCGCTGGGTGATATCTCGCGAAATCCCTAATACGCCCAATAAGGTATGGTTTTCATCATACATTGGAGCTTTTATGGTTTCTAAAAGAGCTTTATGCCCATCTGCAGCAAACGTTACCCACTCTTCATTGATGGTCGGTTTATCTGCATACATTGATAAATGGTCATGTTCACGGAAAAAGTCGGCGAGTTCGGCATCCACAAAATCATAATCGGTTTTTCCGACGATTTCTTCCTCTTTCGAACCGAAAAAACGTTCAAACATCGGATTACAAAGAAGGTATACCCCCTCCTTATTTTTAAGCCATATCAGATCAGGAATCGTATCAAGCAGGGCATGAAGCTGATTTTTTGTTTTTAAGATTTCAGAGGTTCTCTCTTCAACATGTATTTCTAGTAGAGAACGGTGATGGCGAAGTTCAACGTATTGTTTGGCAATGTAGCCCATCAAAAGACTGACTAAAAACCCAAGGGCAGATTGCAAAGTTAAAAACCAGTGATCATGCCATCCATTAGTCGGTGCAATACTAAGTGTCCAATTGGCATTTGGAAGTTTTATGATTGTTTCCATCGGGTGATCAAGGGATTTAATACTTGAAGCCGCAATGGTTTGTAATTTTTTGGTTTTAGGATGGAGACGAGTTAGGGTATATTGATATCCGTTATGAGAGAGGGTTTGTAGGGTATTGATTTGGAGAATTTCGGGAAAGGGGATGACGATAAGGACAAATCCCCAAAATTTTTTATCGGCGCCTCTAAAAATAGGCATACGTCCGACAAGCCCCTCTCCCCCTTGCACTAAATGCAATGGTCCCGCGAGGGTCAGTTTTCCACTTTCGCGTGCCATGAATGCTTCGGCTTGTTGTTGTGAATCGGTGAACAGATTAAACCCAATGGCTTTTTCGTTGCCGCGAAGGGGGACGGCGCGAGTAATGATACCTTTGGGTGCAAGGGCTATTTCAGAAATCAGGGGATAATGGGCAATAAGTTTTTCAGCAATAAATTCAAAATTATTGATACTTCCGTCTTCAAGAACGGTGGAAGCGATGGGATAGCAAAGAGCCATGATTTGATCGATATTTTTATGTAAATAGAATACATTTTTATCGGAGATTGCTTTGATTTCATGCTTTGTTTTCTCGATATGCATATCATCAAAATGCAAAATTACCCCTGCTGATATAAGCGCGGTAATACAGAAAACAAGTATGCCTATGCTCCATTCATTGATACGGTCGCTATGTGTTTGAGACAAAGAAGAGGAAGAGACCGTAGCCATATAAAACCTTACACGTATACCCTCAAAATCATAGGGCAATAATTAAACATTATAACACGTTAGTTTACACCGTTGCATCTAAAATTTTACCTCCGATTGAGGTGATTTTCTCATCGATTTTTGCAAGGGCTTTTTCAAGGGTCTCATAGGAAATATCGGGAAGTTTTCCTCCCCACATTTTTTCAGCTTCATTGAATCCGTTGATAATCCCTTCACGACCCGCTTTGAGCCGTTCGAGATCATCACCTCCCCCGCTCAATACAAAATTGGCTAAACGATCGGATGTCTGAGTGACGCCGAAATATCCTTCTTCGCTTACTAACGCTTTGGCCTCGTCGGGGGTCATATCGGCAATCGGTTTACCGGTGTAGCCGATCGCTTCAAAATCGATGGAGCTAAGGATATCTTTCACTTTCGCAAGATCAAACGGAGCACTTTGGGCTTGAAGATTGTTCGAAGAATAACTCTCAATTTTAAGAGAGTATTCGACCAAATAGGCTTGGGAGAGAGTTTTACCCGAAATCTCACCGCTTTGGATTTTGGATTTGAACTCCTGAGTCTCTTTTTCGCTTAATGCCATGCCGCTTTTAGTATAGGGATTAGTCGATGTTCCGGTTCCGATTTGCATCATAACTCCTTTTCATCTGTATAAAGTAATATCGACATTTTATTCATACCGTAAAGCATCGATAGGATTAAGTCGGGCCGCTTTACGTGCAGGGAAATAGCCGAAAACAACGCCAACCAAAGTTGAGAATAAAAAGGCGATAAGGACAATAGATGTGTTAAATACCAGAGGAAGATCAAAAAAGAGACTGATTCCGATCCCGAAACTGAGCCCTAAGACGACTCCGATCACCCCTCCTAGTGAGGAGAGAACGATTGCTTCAACCAAAAATTGAAGTAATACTTCACGCTCCAGCGCTCCAATGGCGAGGCGGATTCCGATTTCACGAGTCCGTTCGGTGACGGAGACGAGCATAATGTTCATAATGCCGATACCGCCGACGAGGAGGCTGATGGTGGCGACGGCACCCAAAAGAAGGGTAAGCATTTTTGTGGTAGAAGTGAGGGTTTGTACCATTTCACGCATATCACGGACGCTAAAATCGTCTTCTTCCCCCATTTTGATTCGTCGACGTTCTTGGAAGAGGGCAGTGAGTGAGGCTTTGACATTTTCGATCACGGCAGGCGATGAGGCGGAGACGAGAATCATCGATATCTCTTGGTTTCCGCTAACGCGCCGCTGGAGGAGTCGAATCGGAACAACGATGATATCATCTTGATCCATCCCGAACATTGAAGCGCCTTTAGAGTTAAGCAGACCGATCACTTGGCACGAAAAACTGCCTAACCGGATCGAAGCACCGATAGGATCTTGCTCGCCAAAAAGTTCTTTATGTACCGTCTCTCCAATAATACAAACCGATTTTCCCGCTTGCAACTCTGCGGGTGTAAATATCCGCCCCGATGCAAAAACCCAATCTTTAACAGTGAAGTAGTCATTATCGCTGCCATCGATGGTGGTAGAGTAGTTTTGGTTTCCATAGACGGCTTGTACCCCTTTAGAACCTATCGGAGCGACTCCTCGAATATCACCGATTTCCCTGTGAATCGCTTGCACATCATCATGGGTAAAACGTTTCGCCGTAGTATCTTCACTGCGCGGTCCTTTACGATCTTGCCCGGGACGGAGAATCAGCATGTTCGTTCCCAATTTGGAGATACTGTTGGAGACATATGCGGTGGTAGCATCTCCTAACATCACCATCGCGATAACCGACGCTACCCCGATTACAATCCCCAGAGTTGTTAGAATCGAACGCATGGCGCTACGGCGTATCTCTCGCAGTGCTAAAATAAAGGCATTCCAAATCATCGATGAGCTACCTGATCGATTAAACCGTCACGAAAATGGATCGTCCGCTCTGCATACGACGCCATATCATCTTCATGGGTTACCATGATGATCGTAATCCCTTTATCGCGATTAAACGATTGTAAGAGTTCCATTACCTCAATACTTTTGGCACTGTCGAGGTTTCCGGTCGGTTCGTCCGCGAGGAGGACAAGAGGGTCGGTAACGATGGCACGGGCGATGGCAACACGTTGCTGTTGCCCGCCGGAGAGCTCACCCGGGGTATGGTGTGCGACGTGCTCCAATCCGACACTTTTGAGCGCTTCAAGTGCTTTTTCTCTCCGAACGTGAGCAGGAAATCCACGGTAAAGAAGAGGAAGTTCGACATTTTCGACGGCGGAAGTTTTTCCGAGAAGATTGAACCCTTGAAAAATAAATCCGATGTAATGGCGTCGTAACAGGGCACGCTGATCACGTGAAAGAGTACCGACATCAACTGCCTGAAAAAGATATTCACCTTGCGTTGGAGTATCAAGGCATCCGATGATATTCATGGCCGTTGATTTCCCTGAACCGCTGGGCCCCATAATAGCGACAAACTCCCCGCTGTTAATTTCTATATCAACACCGCGCATGGCATATGCGGTTGCTTCTCCCTTACCGTAGGATTTTGTAACGTTGCTAAAACGGATGAGCGAAGCCATCGTTAATGTTCTTCTATGCCGATGATGATGGCATCGGTAGTGTTAAGTTTCGGAGCGTGGATTACGGTTGATATTCCATCACTTTTTCCTATCTCTGCTTCTATTCTAACCGGTTTTTTATCCCGAAGTACCCATAGCCCTTTTCCGTTTGTGTTGAGAGAAGAGGGTGTTTTTTCGGGCGTACCTTTTTCGGTTGGTGGGATAAAGCGCAAAGCAGCATTAGGAACAGTCAGGACGTTGGAGAGAACTCCCGTAATAATCTGAGCCGTTGCGGTCATTCCCGGTCGAAGATTGAGATCGGGATTTGGTACTTCGACGACGGCATCATAGGTGACAACGCCGTTGACCATCTGAGAGTTCAGACGAAGTTGGGTAATGATTCCATGAAACTGGCGGTTTGGATAGGCATCGACATTAAACGTTACTTTCTGATTCTCTTTGACTTCGCCGATATCCGCTTCATCGACACTAACGATCACTTTCATCATATCCAGACTTTTAGCCATCGTAAATAAAACCGGTGTTTGCATAGAAGCGACAACGGTTTGTCCCGGTTCTACTTTGCGCTCTAATACGATTCCATCAACCGGTGAGACAACGACGGCTTTACGCAAATTATCTTCATCCGCTTCCAACTCGGCACTCGCCTGTGCTGATTGAGCATAAGCGGCATCAAGTCCTGCTTTGGCTGAGAGTAGGGCATTATCGGCTTCATCTACCTCTTTTTTGGAGGGGTAGTTTCCTCCGGTTGAGGTATACATTTTATGAGAGCGTTCCCATTCGTTTTGAGCGTTTGCAAGCGTTGCTTTAGCGGAGGAGATATTGGCCTTATAGCGAAGCAAAGCAGCTTTGGAACTGGTCACTTTAGACGTGAGTTTCGTCGTATCCAACCGCGCCATCAGCTGACCCGTCTTAACATGATCATTGTAATCGACGAGTACGTCCGTGATGGTTCCGGAAACTTCGATTCCCACCTCAATAGTATTGGTAGGTTCCAGATTTCCTGTTGCCGATACAGTGGTGGTGAGTTCTTTTATTTTCGCGGAAGTTGTTAAGTATTCGATTTTTTCGCTCTGAGTACTTTTCATCCAAAACCAACTTCCTGCAATCAAAAGGGCGATGGGGAGAGCGATGAGGATGTATTTTCTAAGAGAAGACGGTTTCGGAGTATTAAGCCCGAGTGTTTGTTCTATGGAATCGGTAGAGGGGTTCATAAAAGTTCCTTGGAGGGATTAAGGGCAAAATGGAGTTGTGCAAGGAGGATTTGGATATTGATCTCATTGATTTTGATCTCTAACTCTTCGATTGCTTTTGTATTTTGGAGCGTTTGGAGATCATAACCCGTCTTCGTTCCGACATTGACCCCCGCTTGGATGGCTTGCAGGAGATCATCATATAGGATGAGGTTTTGAGACGTAATGGCATTGTATTCTCGGTAACTTTCGATTTTTTCAATGATTTGGGTATAGGTTGCCTCCAATTCTCTATGTTTGTCGGCGGCATTGGCACTCTCTTTTAGGTATGTTGCTTGTGCTTCTTGGATGGTAGCCGATGCATTATAGGCAAGCGGTAATGTGAGCTGAATCCCCGTCGTATAATAGTTCCCGTTATAACTCCCGCTCAGTTCTTTGGGATCATATTTACGGTAACCGATATCCGCATTGAGAGAGAGGGTGGGGAGATATTGGCTAGAGGTTACATCGGCGAGATTTTTGAGAACTTTTGTCTGGGAACGGACGTATCGCAAATCGAGCTGATGGGCTAGAAATTGCTCTTTTTCGATGAGCTCAAAACGGGGAAGGGTAAAATCTTCCGGAGTCATATTGCTGATTTTTGAAATTTCAAAACGTTGTTCGGCGAGAGAGTATTTGAGAGAGGCGATGGTTTTTAGTTCACCGCTTTTTTCCATTAAAGCATTATTTAATTCCGTAATATCAACTTTTCCGGCGTCATAAAGCTGCCGTTTGATAAAGACTTCGATCTCTTTATTATTGAGACGTTTTTGGCTTTGTTCTCGTAAAATGAGATTCTTTTTAAAATTCAATAACGCGATAAAAAGGTCTTGATTGTACGTAGCAATTTGTTTTTGAAGCGCTAACGTCTCGCTCTCTTTTTTTGCATCGGCATACGCGATTTGATAGGTTATACCGCCGGATCGGAAAATATCTTGGGAAAGGGATGCTGAAATAGATTGCGTGTCACTATGGTAGTCGCCTTGCGCACTTTTATCGTAGCTGTAGGTGCCATTGAGATTGATAGGGGCTATCCAATTGTATCGGAGTTTTTTATGTTCAGACTCATAAATAGATTGCTGTTGACGTAATAGCTCACGTTTCTCTTCAGAGAGGAGGGAATCGTTGCCTAAAAGGTTGATAATGAGAATAAATGGAAGTGTCACTACGTATCGTTTTTTCATTCCATCATAGTATTCCATTTTTGGTAACAATAGAGTAAATGGTGTCAATGAAATATAAACGGCGAAAAAAAGTTAACAAAGGAAAAAAATTATCATTTAAGTCGAAAGGCTTTATGATTGACAAAATTATTTTAAAAGGAAAATTATGAAAATTCTAGCAACCTTAATCGGAGCCGCCGCAACACTGTTGGCGATTGATCCAATCGTTACCTCACAGTGGCTCAATGAACACAAAAATGAGGGTAATCTCCGAATCATCGAGGTCTCAGAAGGTGATCTTTATAGTTTGGAACATATCCCTAATGCGGCACATACTACGATTGGAAAATGGCGTTTTGATAACGGTACTTTCCTTTCTATCCGTCCGGTAGCGGAGATCGAAAAGGAGATAAGTCGTTTAGGGATTGATGAGACAAGTGAGGTTGTCCTTTATGCACCGATTAACGATCCTAAAGACGTATTGAAAACCAGCTATATTTACTGGGCATTGAACTATCACGGTATTAAGAATGTTGCACTCTTAGACGGCGGATTAAAAGCATGGAAAAATCATAAACTGGAATTGACACAAGCAGAATCTTCGATCAAACCGACTACGTTTAAAGCCAAAATCGACTCTGCTAAAATTGCCGACATCACCTACGTGAAAAATCACCTCGGTAAACTCCCGATGATTGATGCCCGACCGTCTGATATGTATTTAGGGATTACTCCGACTCCGACGGTAAAACGCAACGGTCATATCAAAGGGGGGATGAGTTACTCATGGAACTATTCGATGGACAAAGAGTATATTCTAAAACCCAAAGCGATGTTAGAGAGTGTTTTTAAAGAGGGATACGGCTTGGATAAGAATAAAGAGGTTCTGGTCTATTGTACGGGAGGGTTAGAAACATCGTTTAACTATTTCGTCCTCAGCGGAGTGCTCGGATACAAAAATGTCCGGCTGTATGATGCATCGATGAAAGAGTGGGGGAACCGTGAAGATACCCCGATGAGTCAATATCGATACGAAATGTTTAAAAAGTAATCTCTCCTCTTCCGTTCGCCCTGAATCCACGTGCCCTTTGGGTAAGTCGAAGGGTAACGGAATCCTTCTTGTCATTCCCGACTTCATGTGCCCTTTAAGGTAGGTCGGGAATCCAGCTTTCTTTTGTAATATAAACTTAGAAAAGTGAAGATTGAATACATGCCCTCTTTTTTTCTAACATTTATTCTTAATATATTCAAATACATCTAATAAATCTTGCATAAAATTCTTAGGAAATATTATGTAGTAAAGTTCATTAGGAGTATGTCCATCATTGAGTAGCTCTCTATTTTTAATATCTACTAATTCGTCAAAACCATCAATTTTATTTCTTAAGTTTTCAAAATCAGTGTATGGTATATTTAATGTCACTTGGTACTGATTAAAATTTTCGCAATGAAATACTAAGTCAACATTTTTTTTGAGCTTGTTTCTAATTGCTCTAACCATAAAAATACCTTTTAAAATTTTCGGTTGAGACAAAAATTTTATGCATTCTGAATCAATTTTAGAAAGGTTGCCATTTGCTAAGCCAATGAAGAATTTAGAAAAATCACCTGACACAGTGCCTTTAAAATCATATGTGAGTTTTTTATGTATCATGTCTAATAATTCTCTGGCCGCAAAAATCCCTTCTTTAAATACTGATGTGAGGTCATGATCATTTTGTAAATTGTCATATGAATAGATAATAGAACTTTTCAAACTTTCCGGCAAATTTGTTTGAAGATGAGTATCAGTGAATTTGTTGATACAGTTCTGTAATGTCTTCAATCTAAAGTCAAAATTACTAATTTTTTCTCTCATGTAGAAATTCCTAACGTATTTTAGAATATTTTTTTTACGAGCAATCTAAGTAAACGATCAGATACTTAGAATAACTGAACGTCAAAGTGCCACCTTTTTACAATCAGTTAAACAGCTGTGAATGTGATCCAATACGGGTCAACTTCAAAATGTCATCTTCGATGCAATAGATAATCAACAGATCACCCGAAATATGAAATTCACGAAAACTGTCATAATCACCGATTAAGGGATGATCTTTTGCTTCGGGGGGAAGAGGGTGTTCTTCTAGTAGCATTGCTACAAATTTCAGATATTTAGCGTATTGGGCATCCGAGATTTTGATTTTGGCATACTCTTTGAGAAACGTCTTAGTGCGAAACAGCTGCATGTTCTCTCTCAAGATCACTCAGCGTTACAAATTCCCCTTTTAGCTCTTTGGCTTCTTTCATCGCGGTTATCGTCTTTTTGTTGGGGATTTTTGCCTCAAAAGGGAGTCCGTGATTGAGTACGACCATGCGGTTGAATATGTTGATCGCTTGCGCGTAGCTCATACCGACAAACTCCAATATTTCACGTGCTTGTTTATAATCATCTTCTTCGAGCCGTATGGTGGTTTGCATCTTTGACATAGCGTCTCCTTTTTATTGAATTATATCCCATTTGGGATGCAAATGTCAATTTAATCGCTTTTGCTTTTCATCTTTCTCGGCTCACATAAATACTTTTTTTCTTTGGCGACCCGAGCGCATTTTTCACAGATAAATTTTGGCTTACTCACAATCTTGAGTATTTTTTTGAAATGGATATCTAATTCATTTTTTTTGAGTTTGCAGAGCTCTTTCATTCTTCGCTCCTTATCCCCGAAGGGGGAAGTTAATTCAAACACTCACGTTTAAAATATTCTCGTCCTACTTTACACAGAGGGCACGCAACAGGCGGTTTTTTCCCTCGGTGAATATGTCCGCATACTTCGCAGACCCAAATTTCATCTTCTTCGCCGGCAAAGAATCCATCGGCGATCAATGCCTCTTTGAGTGCGGCGTATTCACGTTCGTGTTCTACTTCGACTTTACCGATAGCGGTAAATAATCGTGCTAGATCATTATGCCCTTCTGCTTTGGCAATTTCTGAAAATCCGGGATACATCGTTTCGTGTTCATAGTGTTCACCCGCCATTGCAGTATCGAGATTGGCAGCGGTTGCATCCACTTCACATCCATGAATGAGCTTATGATACGCTTTGTACTGCGCGCGGGCGTGGTACATCTCGTTAAATGCCGCTTCGCGAAAATGGCGCTCTACTGCATGCCACCCCTCATCACGGGCGATATCGGCAAATAACTCATATTTGTTGCGTGCCATACTCTCACCGCCGAACGCTTTCATTAGATTGACGGCAGTAAGCGATTCAGTGGTCATTTCCATCTCTTTTCCACAGCAGACGAGGGTTCCTCCTCCGACGTTTTGGACTTCGACTTCGTTTCCGCAGGTGTTACAGCGGTAAGTTTCGTATTGACGCATCGTTACTCCTTGATTTGCATAGTATTCGTAAATGGTAGCACAAAAAGGAGAATAAATAGAAAAGATATATTTGATATCATTTATCAATATCATAAAACTTTAAGGATAAGGGGGATAGTATTTTGATATAAATTATCAATAAAGGATTTTCTGATGTCAGTACTTGTTATCGGCGGAGATAAAATCACACGTCTGCAATCACTTTTAGCCACACTTGGAGCAACTAAAACCCACCATTGGGATAGTCGCCGTAACTCAACCTCTCACAAACAGCTTCCCCAAAATACCGATATGATTATCATGATGACTGACTTTTTAAAACATAATTCTATGGATCATTTTAAACGTCAAGCCAAAAAATGCGATATTCCGTTTATTTGTGTAAAAGGGATGAGCGGATGCAGTGAGTGTCAAATCACACAGATGGTTGAGGGGATTCGTCAAAATAAATGTAACAGTGTATCGTGTAACGGTGGATGTAAATAATTAAAATTGCTATCACAGTTTTTTTGGAAAAAACCGTGATATTTTGAAAGATTATTTACGTACTTTTTTAACTGCTTCGAGTAGAAGTTCAAAACCTACTTTACTGGAGTTTTCAACATCCTTGAGAATTTTTATCCCTTCGGCTGTGTTTTGACCGCTTGCAAAAATATCGATAAGTTTCGCAAGCCCGGTGTGGACATTTTCATGGTGTTTTGAAATTTCGCTGATAGCGCGTTGATCATTTTTCAACATACTTACTACTTGTGTACCGAACCATTTGCCAAATCGGCAACTGTGGTGATCGGTAATCACAGTTTTATCTCCACCTAGAGCAGATTTGTACCCTTGGAGTTTGAGATTGATATGGTCTATTTTACCGTTACTAATACTTACTTCATTAGTAACATTAACGGTTTGATTGAGAATCTCTTGGGTATTTTGGTTAACGTAGTCGATATTGGTTTGAAAGTCATCCAAGATATTCATAACATCGGAGGCGAGATTATAAAAGGTTTCACTTGCTTCGGTCATTGCCACAGAGTTTTGTTTAAGTCCGCTGATATTAACTTCCACTTCTTGAGTCGCTTTTTGGGTTCGTTCTGCAAGTTTACGTACTTCATCGGCAACTACGGCAAAACCGCGTCCATGATCCCCGGCTCGTGCCGCTTCGATTGCAGCGTTGAGAGCGAGTAGATTAGTTTGATCAGAAATATCTTTGATCAGATTAATAATTTGTGCTATAGAAGTGACACTGTCATTTAACGAGCTGGTATCAGCTTGGATATCCCCACTCATTTGTTGGATATTACTAATCGATTTGACCACATAACTGCTTTGTTCTTTGAGTTTGTCACTACGTGTCGCTGTTTTATTATTGACCTCGTTGATATTGGAGAGCATTTTAAGATTCTCTTCCATGGTCCCTTGCAAAAAGTGCATTCCATCTCCATAGCTTTCGAGGAGAGTTGCTAGGATATCATCTTGAATAGAGTGCGCTTTCTGTTTTTTAAGCGTATTTACTTCTTCATCTCTATCCGCAAGAGTTTGATGTAATTCTGTAAGGGTTACGTTTAACAACTGATTCTCTTTTTGGAGCAACTCGTTTTGCTCGGTAAGTTCTTTAATTCTATGACCGTTAAACATTCTTCACTCCGTTACATTTACGTAGATATATTCAAAGAGGTATGGTAACGTTATTGGGTTATTTTTCGGTTATTTTTTATGATGAATAGGTAATCAGTTTGATAGCCAATTTTTTTTTATGGTAATTATAAAGTGCCCTATGGAGGAATGAAATAAAAAAGTGCTATACTTTTTCTTCGCAAGCCAACGCAACTGCAATTAGCCAGCAAAATATCCAATAGGAGCTGACTATGTTAAAACCTAACATCCTCAAATTACTCAATGAACAAATCGCCCTCGAAGATTACTCTGCCAACCTCTATCTTGCTATGAGTTCATGGTGCGGCCATCAAAAACTAAGCGGATCGGCAAAATTTCTCGAAGCGCACAGTGACGATGAACATGCTCATATGCGTAAACTTTTTACGTATGTTAACGAAACGGGTGCCATGGCACGTATCGGCGCATTAGACGAGCCACCGTATGAGTTTGGATCAATCAAAGATGTGTTTGAAAAAACATTTGAGCATGAAAAATTCATCACGGCAAAAATTAACGCTCTTGTCGAAGCGTGTTTGGCGGAAAAAGATTATTCAACGTTCAACTTTCTTCAATGGTATGTTGCTGAGCAGCATGAAGAGGAACATTTATTCCGTTCGATTCTTGATATGATGGATATTGTCGGACTGGATGGTCGCGGATTGTATCTTGTCGATAAAGAGATCGGAAAAATGTCTCAAAACGTCGCATAACTTCGATTTTCGGGATTCTTTCCCGAAATAGCTGTTTTTAGCTAAATCTTTTAAATAATAATGCTTATCACTATTGACAAATTGATTATCTCTAGATAAACTTTCACTGAGTTAGCTCGCGTCAGCGAATTCCAATTTGAATTCTCCTCAAGTACGACCTCCTGTTTTCTTTCGCGAGCGCTCATCAATATTTTAGATTATTAATATACCGATTATTCATTCGATTTATTAATAATCTAACCAAGAACGGAAATAAATTAGTGTTTGAGCGCTACTACACAGAACTGATACACTATATGTCACGGGTTCTCGGTCTCGAAGACGTACAATAGATCCAATTATTGAATAGGATTTATTTCAGTTGTCAAAATATCTCCTTTTAGCAGTTGTTGCAAAGTACGTTGAACCGATTCAGGATCAAGTTTATTGAGAGAAGCTGAAATCGTATTCTCATCAAATGCTCTCTTATAGCGTACATATTTGTACAATGCTTGAGACCAATATCCATTGGTTTGAAGTAAACGTTTATGTGAAATGGTATATTTCTTACGATACTCTTCTATTTCTACAGAACTAATTGGCTGTGTTACACTATTCTTGATCAATGTTTTTATAGAATTGATAAGTTCAATTCGACGTTTCGGATCACATGAAAAACTAATATTCATTGTCGCCATTGTGGAAGGTATCGACTCTAACGACACAGATACGCCTATTCCGTATGTCCCTGATTTTTCTTCACGTATCTCTTTTCGCAAACGTGCTTGGAGGATCTCTTTGAGAGATTCAAGTGCAAGAGCATTATCAAGGTTGTTGGGAATAGCTACAGAGTACGATATTGAAATATTAGAAATATTTGTTTTGTTATATGAACGTGAAAATGTGTTTATACCATGTATTCGTGATTGAGATCTATCAATATAGGTTTGGATACTCTTTTTGGTTGGTAGGTTTCCAAGATAGCGGGAAATGTGTTTTTCGAGTAGTGCCGTATCAACATCTCCAACAATGATAAAGGTAAAATTATTCATATCTGAATATCGATCTTTATATAATTTTAATATACCATCAAGATTGAGGGCATCGATAGTTTGGTTGGTGTCCGTCAAACATCTCTCGTCATTATTATAAATATATTGGATTAACTCTTTTGAAAATCGAACCGAAGGGTCTTTCATATCTAATTCTAGTTTGTGCTTTAGTTTGTTTTTCATATTATGAGCATAAATAGGATCGATGCTGGGATCAGTAAGTTTGAGATACATTAGTTCAAACATTTTTTTAATATCATCACTGTTGCTAGAAGCAGCGATTCTTTCAGTATATTCAGAGATATCAGTATTTACAGAGATAGTAGATGATGCATAATGTTTATAAAGTTCAAGTTTTGTTGAACCTTGTACTCCTGAGCCACTGATAAAAGTATCGATTTTACGCGCATCATTGAGTAGTTCTTTTGCATATATAGAATATCCGCCATCGCTAAAGGCTTCTACTGCAATTTTATTTTTTTCGTGCTTAGTCTGTTTAAAATAGATCGAGATTCCATTTTCGAGGATATAGTGATAAAAATCATCCTCAGGGTGATAGTTTTTCGATGTTATGGGTTTTGTTTCTAAAATAGGGATTTCTATCTTTTTAGTAGGTTTGGCAGATATTTTTATAGCCCCTTTGAGAGTATCGTCAATAGTCGATAATACTGTTTCTCTAGAGATTTCCAATGGCTCAGAGGTGTTATAAATAATAACCCTATCCGAATTATCGGTCATAGCGATGAAGAGCGACTGAAGCTCTTGGGCAGTGACTTCATCAATCAATTTTTCTGTAAGTGTATATTTCTCAGTAGAATCAGTCATAACGGATCGATTGAGACGACTTGAAACGATGTATTCAGCCAAAGATGAAGATGTCCAATCGTCGTGCTTATCATAGGTATCGCTATTCGATCGATGAAATGTTTTTTTAACAAATGCTAGATCATCTTCGCTAAAACCATTAATACGGATATTTGCGATAATGCCATAAAGTTCTTTGAGTGCCTTGTATTCGTTGCCGAGATGATAGGATGTATTAAAGATGACTGTAGTATTCAGAGCTCCTAAGGGTGATTCTTCTACACTAGGACTGAGTGCTGTTGGGTCAAAAGTTTGAGTGTGTTCTGCGCCTTTGAGATTAAATAATGATAAAGCCATACGACGATAGAGAGATCGACGCAGATCATCATCGGTTTGTATAGGATTTTTTAAATCATTAAATCGGATTGAGAGAGTTTGTGCAGTGTGTTCTTGATCATAGGCATTTTCCAAACGAGTAGAGGGATTTTGAGGTATCAATCTAGAAACTGAATCTGGATGGGTCGAATTGCTCAACGTTCCTAAATGACGAATAATTAATGACTTTGTTTTTTGAGGGTTGAGATCACCTACGACGATTACTTCCATCATATCAGGTTGATACCACGTGTCATAAAATGCTTTGGCACGAGAAACCGATCCATTTTTTACAATATTAAGATCCCCTATGGGAGTACGATTTACATAATATGAGTTCATATAAATGAGCGGTTTTATTTGATTAAAGAGTCTAAAACCTACATTGTCACGGCTTCTGGCTTCTTCTAAAATCACACCGCGTTCTTGATTGAATTCTTCTTCGTCAAATCGAAGCTTGCCAGCCCATTCGGAAACGATTTCCAGAGCTTCTTCCATCATGATATCATCAGAGGGAACCGTGAGGGTATAGAGGGTTTTGTCATATCCAGTAGAAGCATTGATATGTTTTCCAAAACGCAATCCTTTAGATTCGAGATGGTTTATGAGTTCGTTTCCAGGGTATTTTGCAGTTCCGTTAAACGCCATATGTTCTACGAAGTGGGCAAGTCCCTGTTGGTCATCTGCTTCATCAAGTGATCCAGCTTTGACGATTAACCGGATTTCAACCGTATTCTTGGGTTTTGGATTTGATTTGACGGTATAGGTTAGACCGTTATTTAACGTACCGGATATGATACTAGGATCAGGTTTTAGAGTTTGGGCACTTAGCACAGAAATCAGAGCTAGAGGGGTAATGATACGTAATAACGAATTCAAAAGAAACCTTGAAAAGAAATAATAATGATATTATATATCAAAATCATTGACAAATTGTAAATAGCTAGTTACAATTACAATACTTATTATCAGTTAGCCAGCCATTTTACGTTAGCCAGCCACTTGAATAAATTTATATTTAGTGACAGGGTAAATCAATGAAAAAAAATAGTGTTGGTATTTTAACCATAAGTATAGTTGCATCCTCAATTTTGGTGCCAGTTATGTTGGCTCAAGACCTTAAAATGGATGAGAATACGTCTTCAGATTTGAACTCAACAAATATAACACCATTGAGCACGGTAGAAGTAACGGGGCAACGTGAATCTGTGGGTACACACGTTATCGATCGTCGAATCATTGAGACAATGCCGCGTGGAAATGGTGATATAGGATCAATGCTAAGAATTTTACCTGGGATTCAATTCGACCAAAATCAATTATCGAATGCGACTATGGGTGAAATAGCACCTGCTGAAACCAGTATCAATGGTATGAAATATTATAGTAATTCTTACTTGTTAGATGGTGTTTCATTTGGAAACTTTATTGATCCTGCACAGGGAAATCCCAATAATATGTCTTCTCCCTCTTCATCCAGCCAAGGGATTTCTATTGATACGAGTTTACTAGAGTCAATAACGGTTTATGACTCTAATATACCAGCGAAATATGGCGGGTTTACCGGGGGGGTCATATCCGCAGAAACCAAAAAAGCGACACGAAATGGAGGCAAGATCTCATGGGAACATACTCAATCAGAATGGGCAGATTATAAAATAGGCGGAGACGATACTCCTGAGGACTATGAAGTTTCAACAAGTGATGCACTACAGCCTGAATTTACAAAAGATACTTATAGAATATCCTTGGAAGCTAAACCTACAGATAATCTAGGGGTTATAGCGGATATTGTTCGAAAGACTTCGACCATTCCACTTAAATCATATACAGGTGGAGCAGAAAGTCTATCAGATTCTTCTAAAAAAGAGGAAAAAAGACAAACGGACAATTTTTTCATTAAAGCAGATTATGATATAAACACAAATTTATCTGCAGATGTTTCAATTAATTATTCTCCAAGTGATGATGAACATTTCATCGCCAATGCGAAAAATAGTGATTTTCATATTTTAAGCGGAGGAACAACAATAGCTGCCGGATTGGAATACGATGGAAGCGGGTATTCTATTAAGCAAAAATTTAACTGGAATGAATTTGAAAGCAGCCGCGATGCAAGCTCATCTATATGGAAATTATGGCGATGGTCAAGCGATAAGAATTGGGGACGAAATACAGGAACAACTGCTACAAGTGGTGAGGGTGGATACGGGGATATTGAGCAAAAGCAGACAAATGTCAAATATGAAGCTGATATTACATTAGATCCATTTAAGACATTAGCAATTTCCCATAGTATTGAGACCGGTGTAGAATTAGGATATGAAGAACAATATTATAATCGTAAAGATCAATACGAACAGTATACGACAGCTACAGCTTTGACCGCAGGTGCAACATGTATTAAATCCGATGGTACTTACGATACAGAATTATGTTCTACGACAGCGGCAAACGGAATGGTTAATGGACAGTATTTAAAAGCCCGAATTATACATTTCGCAGGACAGTTTTATGTCAAAGACAAAACTCAGGGGCTTTATCTTCAAGATGAAATGACATGGAGTAATTGGACTTTGCGATTAGGTGGTAGACTCGATCACAGTGAACTAACCCCTGATATAACCTACTCTCCACGCAGTGCATTATTTTGGGACACATTCGGAAACGATAAAACAGTTTTTGAAGCGGGAGCCAATCGCTATTACAGTAGAAATTTCATGTCTTATTATAATCAAGCCGAACGCTTCAAATTACAAACAGGTTCGCAAAGTCGTAATTTAACAGCAGGTGTTTTACAAGATTGGTCGACACCGGTTCCTAGTAGCACATGGACTTACTATAATTTTGATGAGCTCGATATTCCCTATAGCGATGAGTGGACGGTCGGTATTAAGCAAAAAGTAGGAAATACCCTTTGGAAAATTAAATACGTTGATCGAAAAGGACGTGATGAAGTTATTTTGTATTATTATAAAGATGCAGCTAATCAAACAAAACGAAAATATTCTAATGTTGGATCTACGGATGCCAGTGTATTGTCTGTGAGTGTTGAACCAATTACTCCTATTACAATAGGCAAAAGCGAAATAACCTTTTTGTTAAGTGCAGAAAAAAGCGATATTACAACATCACACTCTGATTATTCGGATACGTTAAATGATGCAGGGAGTTCCCCTGAGAGTGATGAAATCGTCATGTATGACGGAAAATTTATTAAACGTATTGAAATCCCAGCAGATAACTATAATCGCCCTTGGACTGCAAAACTCAATATGATAATGTTTATACCAGAGTATCATTTAACATTTGATAACTTGTTTACTTATAGTGGAGGATATGACATGATGGTATCTGATGGTACAGCAGATTATAATGGAATAACAGTTGATAATTATAAAAAGCATCAATTCCATGATGCTGTGACTTGGGATATGACGGTCAATTATGAGCTTCCATTATCAGATAACCAAGCACTATATTGTCGGGTAAGCATCGATAATGTTCTTAATCGTGTTAATGAAATTCCGTCGGGTTCATCAGGCAGTTACATTTATGAGAAAGGGCGTCAATTCTGGACGGAAATTGGGTATAAGTTTTAATATGATATTCAAACCTATTTTGACAATTAATATTTTCATGTTATTAACATCTGTAGCAGCTATATCTGCAGAAAATACAGTAACATTGACTTTAACCCAAATTCAAGAACTCTATAAACAGCCAAAATCGCAATGGCCTAAACCTACGATTGACTCAGGAGTTGAATGGAAAGAGCTTGAATCCGCTTCTTCTATCGATTCCAACCTAAAAAAGAGTCCACTTGTCCACTTGGGCAAACGGTTATTTCATGAACCAAGACTCTCTGAATCTGAAGATATTTCTTGTGCCTCTTGTCATCGTCCCAATCAGGCTTTTGCTGAAAATTCCTCAGTTTCCACAGGTCATAAGGGACTAAAAGGGAGTCGTAATGCTCCATCTCTCGTGGGTATCCGCCATGCATCATCGTTATTTTGGGATGGGCGTTCTGCGACACTAGAAGAACAAGCATTGGGACCGATTGCTAATCCTGTTGAAATGGCGATGCCGATTCATATGCTCTCATCTAAACTAAAAACTCTAAACGGATATGAAAAAGAATCCAAAGCACTTTTTGGTACCTCTAACCTGACAACTGAACATATTTCTTACGCGATTGCGGCATACGAACGTACCCTCGAAATACCCCGTACCCGTTTTGATCAGTTTGTGGATGGAAACCGTTCAGCCTTAAAAGATAACGAACTATTTGGTTTACATCTTTTCCGAACCAAAGGACGCTGTATGAACTGCCATAACGGAGAATATTTTAGCGACAATAAATTTCACAATTTGGGATTAACCTATTACGGGCGAAAATATCATGATGTTGGACGCTATAACGCTACGACAGAAAAAGAGGATATAGGGCGCTTTAGAACTCCGACACTTCGAGCTATATCACAGACTGGACCGTATATGCATAACGGTCTTTTTAGAACCTTGCGTGGAGTTTTAAATATGTATAATGGTGGAATGTTTCATCCCAAACCAACTAGTGTACAAACCAACGATCCATTGTTTCCGAACACATCGCCGTTAATTAAAAAATTGGATTTAACGAAAGAGGAATTAGAAGCATTAAATAGTTTTTTAGAAATTCTTTAAAAAATCTTAGCTAATATTAATAACGCTTATCACTATTGACATTTAATTAACGATTGGTTAATATATCGATAATTATTATTAAAATAGCCAGCAAGTACATGTAGCCAGCCAAAGAATTGATGAAAAGGATCAGATCATGGCTACGATTAACGGTAATACTTATCCCACTCGTGGAAACGGGCGTTATCTCGCAACATCATTAGCTTTTCATATGATTTTATTTTCTGCGATTACTTTTTTAGTGATTGAAGAAGAGATCACAACAGCTAAACCTCTCCCTATGAGCGTATCGGTAATGTTAGTCGATGCGACGGAGCATTGCCCATTTAAACAAGAACCAAAAATTGTTGAACCGATTAAACCTGTAGTACAAAAACCTGAACAGGTTAAGGTGGTAAAAGTAACCCCCGTTGCAAAGCCAATAGAACAAACTAAAACTCTTGTTCAAGAAAAAGTAGTTGAAACGCAGCCGATTAAAACCGTTACATCGGCAATGCCGTCTGTTCAATCTACCCCAATGCCAACACCTCAAAATACACAATCTGCCCCTATCGCACCCAAAGCGGCTCCGGTAGCAAAGTCGGTTGAAGCACCGATCACACCTGCTATTTTTAATGCAGCGTATCTCAACAATCCAAAACCACATTATCCAAAAATCTCCAAACGTTTAGGGGAAGAGGGCGTTGTGTTGTTAAAAGTACGTGTTTTGGCAGATGGAACGGCGGGATCAGTCACTATCCTCAAAAGCTCAGAATTTGATCGATTGGATCAAAGTGCCCTTGAATCGGTTAAGCAGTGGAAATTTATCGCCGCTAAACAAGGTGAAAAAGCAGTTGAGTCTTGGGTCAGTGTCCCTGTATCATTTAAACTCGATACTTAAAAGTTATTTTTAGCCAGCGAACGTTTTTCATTCTCCTCTACGACTAGCCAGCCAGTAACAATATTTCAAAAAACTTAAGGAATGAAGAATGAAATCCACCAATCTAAAGCGCAGTCTAGTGGCGATGGCAGTGTTGTGTCCACTGATCTTATCGGCAAACGAAGACCAAAATATCACGCAGTTAGGGCAAATGACGGTTTCAGCCAGCCGTATTGCACAGGATGTCAATGATGTCGCATCGACAGTCGTCGTTATTGATGCTGAAGCTATGGAAGAGCAGGGAGTTACGGATATTAAAGATTTGATGCGATATGAAGCAGATACGTCAGTCCGTTTTCAAGCCAATCGAGGTTCTACCGCTTTTTATGCGACAGGCCGAGGGGGAAATGAAGGGATTAATATCCGAGGGTTGGAAGGAAATCAAGTATTGCTTCAAACCGACGGTATCCGCTTGCCGATGAGTTACGGCAGTGGGCCGTTTTTTGCCGGTCGTGGTGATTATATCGATATGGATGCCTATAAAACGGTGGAAATTCTTAAAGGGGCTTCGTCAACAATGTACGGAAGCGGTGGATTGGCCGGAACGGTCAGTTTTATGACAAAAGATCCCGAAGATTTGCTGACACTGGGTAATCCGTATCAAAGTTCAGTTAAATTCGGGTATGCCTCTGCGGATGATAGTTATTCGATTACTCCGACATTTGCCGCTCGAGTCGGTGCATTTGAGGGGATGGTTTTAGGTAGTTTTAAACGCGGGCATGAGACGAAAACCCAAGGAGAAAATGATGCTCCTAACTATACCCGTACGACAAATAATCCTTCGGATAATGCATCTGATTATTTGCTCGGAAAAATTGTCTATAAAGTCGGATCAAATCATAAAGTGAAATTGACCGCTGAACACTTGGAACGGACGATCGATACCGATTTGCTCTCATTAATGCAAGACCCTATGTATACAACGACAATTGACTCGACAACCAACACTGAGATTGACCGAACGATGGTAAAAGTTGATTATGAATACGATGACAGTCGTAATCCGTTTTTTCAAAAAATGCGTACATCACTTTACAAACAAGATACCGAAAATAGCCAATACGGTGATGAGGTAAAAAGTGCAGTCAGTTCAGGGTGGTTGACGCGTTGGCGTGATAACAGCTACACGGAAGAGACATTGGGCGGATCACTTTTATTTGAAAGTAATTTCGGTACTACCGTCGAAAATCGTCTCATTTACGGTGCGGATGTATCGATGGCTGAGGTTGCCGTTATGAATGACGGAGCCAATCTGACCGCAGCAGGGATTGCGCATTCGAGTTATGCGCCGAAAAAGAATTTTCCGGACACCGATTATGATTTATACGGGATTTTTGTCCAAGATGAGATAAGTTACGGAAAACTCAGCGTTATCCCCGGTTTACGCTTTGATGGATTTAAACTTACTCCGCATGCGGATGCACTCTATCAAGTTAATAACTCGGTTGCACCGACTGCGTTATCCGATAGTGAACTCTCACCGAAATTAGGATTTATTTGGAAAGAGACGCCGTTGCTGAATCTCTATACGCAATATGCACATGGATTCCGTGCTCCAACTCCGTGGAATGTCAACGGCGGTACAACGAATCTGGGATCCAATTATATGTCTATCGGAAACCCGAATCTTTTGCCTGAAACCAGTAACTCGTATGAGATCGGTATTCGCGGCGGGGACAAACGATTTACCTATAACATAGCAGGATTTTATTCTGATTATGAAAATTTCATTGCATCAAATCAAAACGTGGGGGGAAGCGGTACGCCGGGAGATCCGACTATTTATAAATCGATTAACCTTAATGACGTCAAAATCCATGGGTATGAGATCCGAGGTGGATGGAATGTGACCGATATCTGGAAACTTTCATCCTCCTATGCCCAAACGTGGGGAAGCAGTAAAAGCAATGGGGTAAAAGAGAATCTCAATACGATTGAGCCTTCCAAATGGATTAACGGTATTCATTATAACGACGGCAAAATATCGGGACAGATGATGTATACCCATGTGGAGGAGCGTGACAATCCGACAAGCACATTAGCCTCAAGTGAAAAATATGATGTAGTTGATGTGATGGGGAGTTATGAAGTCAATAAGAATATTTCGTTTACCGTTGGGATTTTCAATCTCTTTGATTCAAAATATTTTAATTGGGCGGATGTACGCGATATCTCAAAAACTTCGAATGTGTTAGACGTCTATTCTCAACCGGGCAGAAATGTTACGGCGAGTTTGAAAGTACAGTTTTAATTATGAAAAAATTTATAACTCTTTTCGCCCTATTATGGGCGAGCGGGGTGTGGGGGTACGAATTGCTCGTCATCGCTGCATCTCCGGTACTTCCGGGTAAATTTATTGCCATGCAAGATACTGCAAAAGCTTCCGGTATTACGCTACGCTATCAGTTCGCCGAAAAAATTTCCAAAGACGATCCGACAGCGATACTCGGTAAAGCTGATATGGTTGTTTTGGATACCGTACGTAGTGATATGGAAGAGTACATCCGCAATAAAATACCTAAAACGATTGAATTTATCCACTCTCAAAAGATTCCGGTACTTTGGAGCAATCCGCAAAAACATAGAGCTTCGAATCTCCCTGAGGCGAATATTTTGTACGGATATTATCTTAACGGTGGAAGCGAAAATGTTAGCACTTTTTTCAAGGCTCTTTCTCTCATCAACGAGGGTAAATCGATTGAGACTTTACCCTCAGTAATCCGTTTTCCTGAAGCTGCTATCTATTATCCGGGCAAACAGCTTGTGTACGCAACACCTCAGGAGTATATGAAATCACGCTGTATTGATTCAGGTACGGACAAGCCGATCATCGCTATTGCCTTTCATAAGCAGGCGATTACTGCCCAGCAAACGGGATTGATCGATGCAATGATCCGTAAAATCGAAGAGAACGGAGCGATTGCATGGGCGTTTTATACCTCTCCTATGGATAAAAGTGCAATGGAAAAAATGCTCAAGGATGGTTCGAAAACGGTACCGAATGTATTGATTACAACGCAGATAACCTATTCTGGATTTGAGAAAAGAGGTGAATTTGAATCTCTGAGAATCCCCGTAATTGGTGCTGTTACCTATCGAAAAGGCTCTGAATCTATTTGGCGTGAGGATAAACAGGGTATTTCATTGATGGATGTTCCGTTTTATCTCTCACAGTCTGAAATTGCCGGAGTTAGCGATATCCAACTGATTGCTGCGATGGGAGCCGATGATCAGATTACACCGATTATCCCTCAGATGGATGCGGTAATTAACAAAGCCCTTAACCTAGCAAAACTTCAATCCAAACCTAACAGCACTAAAAATGTCACGATGTTTTTTTATAATTATCCTCCGGGAGAAAAGAATCTATCGGCATCATTTATGAATGTTCCGCGTTCAATGGTTGAAACGCTTCGTCAACTCAAAACAGCAGGCTATACGACTGAAATGATGGGTGAAGAGGAACTCATTCGTAAATTACAGCGGTTGCTAGAGCCGTTTTATCGTGAGAATAAACTCGATGTATTGGTGAATGACGATTTAGGCGATCGTCTTAGTATCGAAGTGTATGAAGGATGGCTTACAACATTACCGAAAAATGTTCGTGACGAATTGTATAAAGCACACGGCAATCCCAAAGAGTCTCCTATGGTGATCAAACGTGGGGGAAAACACTATTTTGTTATTCCGAGATTGAAAGTAGGCAACATCGTAATCCTTCCTCAGGCTACCCGTTCAGATTATAAAAGCGATGATATTGCCGCCAAAGAAAAAGCACTGTACCACAATACGACCGCTGCACCCTCACATGCGTATATGGCGATGTACCTGTGGGCACGAGCGCAAGCGGCTTCAGATGCGATCGTTCACTACGGAACGCATGGAAATCAGGAGTGGCTTCCGGGAAAAGAGAGAGGGCTATCAGTCCATGATTATGGAATGCTGGCCGTCGGTGATGTGCCTGTAGTGTACCCCTACATCGTCGATAATATCGGTGAGTCGCTTCAGGCAAAACGTCGTGGACGTGCGACAATCATTACCCACCAAACACCTCCATTTACCCCTGCAGGGTTACATCAGACTCTAGTAAAAATGCATGAAGATCTTCATACGTGGATCGCTCAGGATGAGGGATCAGTCAAAGAGAAAATAAAACTCTCCATTATGGAACAAGTGAAAAAAGAACATATCATAGAGAATATGGGATTGAAATATGAGGAGGTAGATAAAGATTTCCCTACTTTTATTACCCAATTGCACGATCATCTGCATGAACTGGGAAAAGAAGCTCAACCTTTGGGGTTACATACGTTCGGTATTTCGGATGAAGAGAAACTCCGTATCGGAAATGTGTTGTTGATGATCGGTACTCATGAATGGGAAAGTGTCGCTAGCGATCAATCCGAGGCGGACGAAGTGTTTGTAGAAGATTATAAAAAACTGGGGAGTTCAGAACCGTATCAATGGGTCAAAAAATATGTGGTTGAGGGTGAAAGTATGGAATCGCTTTCTCCAAAGCTTAAGGAAATTTTATTGAAGGCCAAAGTTTTGTATGACAAACTTGATGCTTCCAATGAATCTGTCGCCTTTTTAGCGGCATTAAACGGACGTTATATCCCGACCACCTATGGGGGTGATCCGATTAAAAATGCCGACACGCTCCCAACGGGGAGAAACATGTACGGATTTGATCCTTCCCGTATTCCGACGAAAGCAGCTTGGGAAGCGGGAAAAGATGCTATGAATCAGCTGATTACCGAACATAAAAAAGTCCGTGGCGTTCAGCCAAAAAAACTCACTTTTACGCTGTGGTCAGTTGAGACAATGCGTCATCAGGGGATATTGGAAGCCCAAGCATTGTATGCGATGGGGGTTGAACCGATTTGGGATGAAGCGGGGAGGGTGAAAGATGTTCGTCTTATTCCACGCGAAACTTTAGGTCGTGAGCGGATCGATGTCGTTCTCTCCGCGACGGGATTGTATCGTGACCATTTTCCGAATACGATGAAACAGCTTGCCCGTGCAGCGCAAATCGCCGCCGATGCAAATGAGAGCGATAATCCGATGTACGCGAATACTCAGTCAATCAAGCACGCTCTCATGAATAATGGGTACAATGAAAAAGCGGCGCATAATGCTTCGGTAACACGGATTTTCTCCAGTGAATCGGGGCGTTACGGTACGGGTCTGGATGATGCGACATTAGCGACTGACACATGGAAAGATGAAAAAGACGGTAACGCGAAACTGGCGAATCTCTATCTCTCAAAAATGGAGTTTGCCTACGGACCCGATGAAAAAGAGTGGGGAGAAAAAGGGAGAGGGATCAACCTCTATGCCGAGCATTTACGCGGTACCGAAGGTGCAGTACTCTCACGTACTTCGAACCTTTATGGGATGCTCACAACCGATGATCCATTTCAATACTTAGGGGGGATTTCGGTCGCAGTAAAACATCTCGACGGTAAAGCACCGGAACTCTATATCTCCAACCTGCGCGGCAGCGGAGGGGGTAAGATCGAAAACGCGGGGAAATTTATGAGCCGAGAACTCTCTACCCGAAATTTCCATCCAGGATACATCGAAGGTCTCATGAAAGAGGGATATGCGGGAACGCTTCAGGCTTTGGATGGGATAAATAATTTCTGGGGATGGACGGCGGTTGCCAAAGAGATCGTACGAGATGATCAGTGGAAAGAGTTCGCCGATGTTTATGTCCATGACAAACATAAATTGGGATTGGATAAATGGTTCGAGAAACATAACCCTCACGCACAAGCACAGATGATCGAGAGGATGCTCGAAGCAAATCGTAAAGGGTACTGGAAAGAGGATCAAAAATCGATTGATGCTCTCAAAGCACGTTACCGTGAGATAGCCTCCAAACACGATGTTCGTAGTGATAACAAAGTGTTTGAAAAATTTGTGAACGAGATCCCTGCAGGATATGGAATGATGCCAAGTGCCGCTGTAAAACCGGCAAAATCATCCGCTAAAGCTCAGACACAAAAAGCAAAACCAAAGAGTGAACCGCTAAAACCGTTACCACCAAAACCTAATGTGGTCAAAGGGATGAAACTGGAGAAAATCCAGCCCCAGAAACCTTCTAATAATGCTACTTATACCGCTGTAGGGGTAGGAACCGTCGGGCTTTCTCTCCTCATCGGTATCGTTAGCGGATTATAAAAAACACAATAAGGATAAAACCATGCCATTCAATCTTGAAGTATTTATGTATTACGTCGGGCAGCTTTTTCTCGTCCCAACGCTGTTGCTGATCAGCTTACTGTTTTTGTATTCGTTTGTCGCCCTTGGGCAATTTGTTATGTTCTCACTCCGCCGCCGCAGCGGGTCTGCACGTCCCCTCGTCGCGTATGCTGAGTCTAACCCTCATGCGAGTGAAGATGAACTCGATCTCTACGCCCATAAACTTCTAGAGTTTCCGAGAATCGCGAGCCGTGTTACCCCGATGTTGGGTCTGGTAGCGACGATGATTCCGATGGGACCTGCCTTGAAATCGCTCTCGGACGGTAATTTCGCTGATGTATCGAATAATCTCTCGATCGCTTTTTCTGCTGTTATATTAGCACTGATCGCGGCATCGATTACCTACTATATTTCGAACATCCGTCGTCGATGGCTAGCTGAAGAGTTGATCGAAATTATGCAACGCAGAGGTAAATAATGAAACTGCTACATGAGAGCGATAATGATGATCCGATCCTCTCGGTCGTCAATCTGATCGATATCTTTTTGGTTATTATTGCAGCATTGTTGATTACAGTGGCGAAAAGTTCGTTGGTAAATCCCTTTACTGCTCAAGATGTCACGATCATCACCGATCCGGGGAAACCGACAATGGAGATCACCGTCAAAAAGGGGGAGAAGATCGATAAATATAAAGCGAGTGATTCGGTAGGTGAGGGTGAGGGTTCTAAAGCGGGAACCGCGTACCGTATGAAAGATGGATCGTTTGTTTATGTACCGGAGGGTTCTGATGCGCCGAAATAATATTCTATTAGCTCTGATGTGCACAACATCATTATGGGGTGATTGGATGATTATCGACACATCCAATACACAAAAACTGACCAAAGACGAATTGATACAGAGAATAGGCCAAAACCGTAATGTTTTGCTCGGGGAACAACACCGCAACGAAGAACATCATCGTCTGCGCGGAGAGTTGATTAGCTCATTTTCCTCTGATAAGATTGTAGTGGTAGCCGAACATCTCGACTTTGGTAAAACGGTGAGTTGGAAGGATGATCTACAAGTCGATTTAGAGCAGGGTGGTTTTAGTGCCAAAGGGTGGAAATGGCCGGTTCATCAGAGTCTGTTTGAACCTTTGAAGAAAAGCTCAATCGAACTCATTGGGGGCAATATCACCCGAGAAGATGCTAAAGCGGTCGCGATGGGAGGGGTGGGAAAATTGGATGCTTCCATCGCTGAAGTGCTCAAAGCAACGCCCTACACGCCCCAAGCTTCGGAAGCATTGGCAAAAGATATTAAAATCGGTCATTGTAACGCGCTTCCCGAAGGGATGCTGGCTCCTATGTCGTTAGCGCAACAGGCGAAAGATTCGGCAATGTCGTTGACACTGCTCCGCTCAGTAAAGCCGATTCGATTTTTAGTAGCAGGTAACGGTCATGTACGAAAAGATTATGGTGTTCCGCGTGTATTAAAGGGTATGTATCCTGATGAAAAAACCCTCTCTGTCGGTTTTGTCGAAGAGGCTGAATTTAGTGGAAAAAATACTCAAGAGTATCGAGAGTTATACGATGTGATTGTGGTAGCGGGGAACTCTCCGAGGGAAGACCATTGTGCGAAATTTAAAGAGCAGATGGCGAAAAAGAAAATGGACTAAGAGAGTATTTTATTTAGTGAAATAGAGAGCCATTCATTTGAAAGTTTGGTAAACTCCGATTTTGCCCTTTTTGCATTTCGGACACAAACATACGGTATCCCATGCTGAGTTGCTTTACGTTTGTATTCTCCAATGAGGCAGTGATTGCATTCATCCGGAAGCAGCACCAAAGCATCAATATCATTCGGAAATATCTCCAGACATTCACAACTTTTCCAACACTTCGTACGATAGGCACCACATGTTTTGTATAGGTTTCTGATTTCATTATTGAGGTCATCACCGATGATTAAAATAGACATCCTAAATCCTTTATATGATAATTAGTATCAAAATATTACTAATTGTAACCTTTCTATCTCCTTTAATTATAATAATGCTTATCACTATTGACAATTGGATTCTATTTCGGTTAAAATGATATTAGTTATCAATAAAAAGGAGCGAAGCCATGCGAAAGATCGGATTTACACTCTCGAATCATCGGATAAAAGAGGTTTTACCTCACAGCTACCATATTCATTCTCTAAGCAATCGTAGAAAAATGTTTCTATCGATGCTAAATACGATGTTGCCGAAAGAGGCACATTTCAATTTAAGTCGTTGTAAAAAGGTAAAGCAAGATGTCTATACCCTGCTACGCGATAAGGTAATGTCATTTTTACCGATGCACCGTTTGCGGCCGGAGACTACTCAACCTGTTGTAACGATTCTCATTCATGAGAGCGGAGTGATCAACCGATTTCTTCAACGTATCGATACTCCGCTAGGGGATTATCTCTCTTCACGTGGGTATAAAGGTATTTTATATTCAACCTCCGGATTCGACAATCCTGCGGCAGCATTGGCTGTACTAATGATGCACGGGGGTAAAATTGAAATGATGCTTGATTTGGATGAATTGTTTACCCAAACTGTCTTTAAGCGTATTAAGCCTCAAGAAGGGAGTGTCGTGACGAGAGATGAAAGCTTTATACATATCTCATCAGGTGGACAGGTCACACGTCTGCATCCAAGATGGAAGCGAATGAATTCCGATTCTTTGAGTCTACGCCGCAACCATATTGATACCGCATTTGATGAACTAAAGCGTGAAGAGATTGACGCTTATTATCTCGTTTATCCAAAAATGGATGATTTTACCCGTCATATTTTGATCAAAAACAGTGATGAAAATCCGGTCAAAATTATCCCTTATTCATTTACATTCTGCACAAAGGAAAAACATGTCTAAAATTGCTATTGTTTACGGAAGCTCAACCGGAAATACCGAAAAAGTAGCTCGACAAATCCAAAATTTTTTGGCTGATCACGAAGTTGATCTCTACAATGTTCAAGAATGCGGGGTCGATTTTTATTCTGATTACGACAATATCATTTTTGGTGTTTCAACATGGGGTGAGGGCGACCTCCAAGATGACTGGGACAGTTATGAGAAAAAATTCGCTCAAATTGATCTCAGTGGCAAAACGGTTGCCCTTTTCGGTCTTGGGGATCAGGAAGAGTATTCGGATAATTATCTCGATGCGATGGGAAGCGTGTATGACATCGTGATTAAAAACGGTGCGTCGGTTATCGGTGCATGGGAGAATACGGGATATGATTTTGATGAATCCACGGCACTTAGAGACGGTGTTTTTGTAGGTCTTGCTTTGGATGAAGATAATCAAAGCAAACTAACCGATGCGCGTGTGACACAGTGGCTTGGGGAAATTCTCCCTTCATTTAAATAATTTGTAGTGATCAGAGCGTCTATTAATAATAACAGTTATCACTATTGACAAATAAGTCTAAAAACGCAATAATTGCGAATAATTATCATAAAGGAATATCTTATGAAATCCAAACAAGCACCAAAATGCTTAGCTGATAGTTCAATACATCGCCTCATACGGAGTGGACGCGCGTGTTAGAAGATAAAGTAATTGTTTCGTCATCATCATCTGAGTATAATGGCGTCGTTATAGAGTCTAAAGAGCTTTTTAAAAATGAAAATGCGATTCGCATCGTTCACGGTAATGAAACCTATACCTTGAGAATTACCAAAGGCAATAAGCTCATTCTCACTAAATAAAATCGGTGCATAATGCACCGACTCTCCAAGGAATAAAGTGTTACGACGTCCCCTCATCCTTTTCACCTGTACCCTCTCTCTCGCCTGTGCGCAGGAAATACTTCAGCTTGATAAAATCGAAGTGGAAGATCATTACAGTGTAATCGAAGAACGTAAAGAGAACTCGATTGCCAAGCGGATAATACAAGGTGAAGAGCTCACGCAGTACGGTGATATGAATGCCCTTGAGATGCTCAAACGAACTCCCGGGGTAACCATTAGTGAAGGAAAAGGGAAAAAAGGTGCTCCGGGGAAAGGGTATACCAAAGTTTTGATTGACGGCGAAGAGGTTTCAACTACATCCCGACGCGGAGGGAATCCGTTAGAACAGATATCCCCGGATATGATTGACCGGGTTGAAGTAATGAGTAACGGGTCTGCCGAGTACAGTGCTGAAGCGATGGGCGGGATCGTTAATATTGTTTTGAAAAAACCAAAAGCGGATGGAAAAACCACGGCTAAGCTCACGGGTGGTGCTTATAATGAAGAACCGATGGGTTCATTATACGTTCAAAATGAGGGGAAATCCGGAGAGATCTCCTATTTGATTAATGCAACGCTCTCCGATAATTCACAAGCGGATGATGGTGAAACCCGTATAACTTCTTTGGGAGGGTACAGTACGGAGATGAATGAAAACCGAGGACGATACCGAGGGATCAACCTAAATACGAAAATACTGTATTCCCCGACGACCAAATCAAAATACACATTTGACGGCTCATTAGGGTTGAATGATAGCAATAATGATTCTGTTGAAAATCGCTACAGCAACGGCTCATCCGTTGCTGATCGTACCATCCATACGCATAATGAGGGCGAAGGGATAACGATTTTTACGAAATTAAAAGGGGAACACCATCTCTCCGGAACAGAATTGGTTGAGTGGAAGTTAAAATGGCATGAAAATGACCAAGAGGGGGATCAAACCACCCTTCAAAGCGCTACAAAATCAGATCAAAAAGATGAAAACTCGTTTCGTGTTTTCGGTGTGGACGGGAGTTATTCGCGTGTGCAGGGTGACCACTTTATCAAAGCCGGGACAGATATCAAACGCTTAACTCAACACGATGATGTGACGAAGCTGACCAATGGAACACTCACTTCCATAGAAGAGAGCTCTTTGCGCGAAAACAAAGGGGCATTCTATATCCAAGATGAGATTACGGTGAGTGATACCATGCTCATTACTCCGGGTATTCGATATGAAGTAACGCAGCGCCAGTTTGAAACAGATAAGACGATTGATTATTGGGCTCCGTCAATCCATGCCCTCTATCGCCTATCACCGGAGGATAACCTCCGCGCAAGTATCTCTAAAACGGTCAAGCTCCCCCGTTTAGCAGAGCTTTCCTCGACGGTTGACAGTTCACTGGTTCAAAATGACCTTAATCATCCCGATGTCACCGGTAACCCCAACCTCAAAGAGGAGGAAGCACTGAGCTATGAACTGCGCTATGAGCACTTTTTTGAGGACAAAGGGATTGTGAGTGTCGGAGGGTTTTACCGCGCAATCGATGATAAAATAGAGAAGTTGACAACATGGAACGGTACCCGATATGTAGAACGTCCTGAAAATTCGGGTAAAGGGAAACTTGCAAGCTTAGAATTTGAACTCAAAAAATCGCTCGACACCTACGTGAGCGGTTTGGGAATATTCGGTAATGCTACATTTCAACACTCCTCACTCGTTACCGATGGAGTCAAGCGGACGATCAAAGGGACAAGCGATTATCTTTACAATATCGGAATCGATCACAGGCTCCAAACCTATCGCCTCACCTACGGCGCCGCATACCGTTATGTAGGGGGATATGATGACCCCATCGATGCAAGCGGGGTTGCTGAATCTCAAGAAGGATACGGAACATTGGATCTGTATGCAACAAAACGACTGGATGAAACCTACAAAGTAGGGCTAAATCTTAAAAACATCACCTCTTCTGCCATCACAACTACCTCAAAACGCTACGTTACAGGGGTTCTTAACGAAACACAAGTTGATCAAGAGAACTCCAAATTTCATTTTCTCGTTACCCTTGAGGGTCGCTGGTAAAACTTCTCCTTTTCGGAAGGGAGTTTTTCTTTCACTATTAATCGAATCTTAACGTTTACAATTTATTTACTTAATAATGCTTATCGATATTGACAAAAAAAGCTATATTAGTTAAAGTTCTGCAAGTGAAAGTTATTATCATTAACTTTTTCAATATCATATTTAGCCAGCCAACGCTTTTAATTCTCCATTCAAGCCTGTAGCCAGCCACTTCCAAAACTTAAGGAGTGCCTATGGCCTATCATAATCGTTTTTTAAATTCACAAATGCTTCCTATCGGAGCGATGCTACTTAGTATGAGTGCCAGCTCGCTGTTGGCTTCATCTTCTGATTCTAATGCTACGATCAAAGTTATCGATATCCAAGATATGGTTGAAATTGAACTTCCCCGTTATCAACCAGGAATCTCAAAAACAGCTAAGACAGGTCAGTTGGCTCATGATGTACCTCAGGCGATTACGGTAGTAACGAAGGAGTTATTACACGATAAATCGGAGTTCACCCTCAAAGAGGCATTGAGTAATGTATCCGGACTCACTTTTAATGCTGCAGAGGGTGGGCGTATCGGCGATAATATGAACTTAAGAGGTTTTTATACTTTTGGTGATTTATATCTCGACGGTATCCGTGACGTAGCTCAGTATAATCGTGATACTTTTAATTTAGAGCAAGTTGATGTTCTGCGTGGCGGAGCTGCAATGTTGTTTGGTCGTGGTCAAGCGGGTGGTGTTATTAATCAGGTAAGCAAGGATGCGGAAGCAGAAGATTTTGCTAATCTCTCAATAACGGCGGGTACTGAAGATTATAAACGTGCATCTGCAGACATTAATATGATGATCAACGATACTACAGCAATTCGTTTAAATGCAATGGGAATGGATTCAGGAAGTACGCGTAATGATGTTTATAATGAAACCGTAGGTATAGCACCAACTATTACATTCGGGTTGAATACCGATAACGAATTCAGTCTATCTCACTATTATCTTAAAACCCATATCACACCCGATTACGGCGTCCCGTTTGACAGTGCTACCAAAAGACCTGCGGATGTAGGGAATGAAGTATACTATGGATTTACCGATGATTACGAAGATAACCGTGTCAATATCACAACAGCCAGTTATACCCATAAATTTTCGAAAGAAATACAACTCCGTTCTGTTGTTCGTCATGCCGATTATCTCCGTGATAACTGGGCTACTGCACCGGGTGGATACGATACAACCAGTGGAGCGGATGATTCGATTACGAGAGGGACTAAAGGAAACGGTGCGAAAGAGAAAACCGATACTTGGCAAAATGATTTTACGGCTAAATTTGAAGCACTCGGATTAGAGCATGAAGTATTGGTTGGATCAGAGTTTTTACGTGAAGAACAAGTTCGATGGGGACATGACGGATTATCCGCATATTATCCAAATATATCATTAGCCAATGGCCCTGCAAATGGACTTCCTGGAGCTCCGACGAATGGACAACGTGCATTGGCAAGTAATGGTATTTGGTATCAGTATGCGACAACCGGAACACGATGGGCGGCTTCAATGCCTACCACTGCGGAATGGGCGAGTTCAACTCTACCTGATGCGTATAAATCAGTTTATGGGAATAAACAAAGAAATATTAGTGGCGGATACAAAGGGCATACTTGGGCAGTGTATGCGCAGGATATTATTGAAGTAGCTCCTAACTGGAAAGTTATGGGAGGCTTTCGTAAAGACTGGTTAAACATGGACTATTACACGGGAACGGATATGGTTCAAAACGGTGTACTTCATTTTAATGAGATGAGCTATCGCGCCGGATTATCGTATCAGCCGAATAAACAACAGCACTATTATCTTGCTTGGAACAATTCTTTCAATACGACGGGAGACCTTTACTCTTTTTCAAATGCCTATGACCCGGAGCGAAGTGAGACGTATGAACTCGGTGCAAAATTTGAGCTGTTTGAAGGTGATCTCTCATTACGAACCGCAATATATCGTACGATAAAAGAGTGGGAACGTAACACGGATGTGGCGAGTGCATCATCTGCTCCAATTCTCTCAAAAGAGCGTCATACTGACGGAATTGAGGTTGAAGTTGCGGGTCGTATAACGGAGAACTGGGATGTATTTGCCGGATTGGCTTTGATGGATCCGGAAGTCGATGATGTTGCTCCGGGTAAAGATGATATGTATATCGGACAAAAACCTCCAAATGCTACAGATTACACGTTTAATTTATGGACAACTTATAAACTTGGCAATGGTTGGAAAGTCGGCGGCGGCTTGGAAGGTAAGGGTGATCGTGCTGTTTACAGTTATGCTAACGAGAGTGCATCGAATGTATTCAATCCGAATACCGCACCGTCTTATATCCGTTATGACGCAATGCTTGCCTATGTTCAAAAGAACTATGCAGTGCAGTTGAATGTTAAAAACCTTTTAGATACGACCTATTATGAGTCAGCGTATATTAACGGAGGATTTGTAGTCCCTGGAACCGGGCGTACGGCTCAGGTTACATTGGATTATAAATTCTTTTAAATTTTCACTCCCTTTATGGGAGTTTTTATATTAGAGCATAGGGGTGCTTTAATATCAAAACTTAGGCAAAGGAAACAACTATGTTACTCCATATACCCAATGTGTTAACTCAAGATCAGGTCGTACAGTGTCGAGAGATACTTACCTCTTCCACTTGGGTTGATGGAAATATTACCAGTGGCACACAGGCGGCAAAAGCGAAAAACAATCTCCAGCTTCCAGAAGAATCTGAGACGGCTATAGCATTGCAAAAAATAATTTTGGATGCTCTTAGTAATAACGCATTGTTTTTTACGGCGGCATTGCCTAAAAAGATATTTCCCCCTTTGTTCAACTGCTATACAGGTGAATTTAATACGTTCGGCAATCATGTAGATAATGCCGTGCGTACTATGCGCGGCGGTGGTAAACGGGTACGGAGTGATCTCTCTTTTACCCTATTTTTTTCTGATCCTGAGGAGTATGACGGAGGAGAACTGATTATTGAAGATACGTTTGGATCTCAAATTGTCAAACTTCCGGCAGGGGATTTGGTTCTGTATCCCTCATCAAGTGTTCATCGAGTCGAACCGGTAACGCGGGGGGCGAGAATTTCATGCTTTACTTGGTTAGAAAGCATGGTACGTGAGACAGACCGGCGCCGTTTATTATTCGATTTAGATATGTCGATCATGGCATTTCGTGAGAGGTTAGGAGATGATGAGGATACGGTAAAACTGACCAGTATCTATCATAATCTTCTACGAACATGGGCCGATACCTAATAACCAAAACACATAAAGGAGATAAAAATGGAAGAGTTAAAGTTAGTGGTCGATTATGCGACGTTAGGTATTTTAGGAATTATGAGTGTTATTGCGTTTGCGTACGGCATTGAGCGGTTTTTTTATTATCGCGGAGTAAAGATAGAGCACTATCAAACTAAAAATCAGGCGGAAGCGGAACTGACTAAAAATCTTACGGCTATTTCCGTAATCGGTTCAAACGCACCTTATGTAGGATTACTCGGAACAGTCGCCGGAATTATGGTTGTTTTTTACGAGATTGGACAAAGCGGTGGAATGGAACCCTCAGCCGTTGTGATCGGTTTGTCATTGGCTTTAAAAGCAACAGCGTTAGGATTGTTAGTTGCGATACCGTCGATGATGATTTACAGTGCATGTTTGCGTAAAGTCGATCTACTGATGGGAGTGTGGGAAGATGCGAGCGCTTAAACGGGTAGAGGGGATTAACGTTGTCCCGTTAATTGATGTCGTATTGGTACTATTGGCTATCGTGTTGACGATTTCAACATTTGTAGCTTCAGGTGCGATCAAACTTGATCTTCCAAAAGCGGCAAGTGCCAAAGAGACACCGCCGCAGAAAATCGAAATCGCGATCAATGAAAATGGATCAATGTTCTGGAATGGTAAAGAGATGAGTAAAAGTGAATTAACTCAAGCAATTACGACGCTTGGAAAGGATGCAAGTGTTAGTGTATTGGGGGATAAAAAAGCATTTTTCAACGATTTTATCTTTATTCTTGATCAACTCAAACTTCAAAATATTGAAAAAATTTCGATTGTGACGAAGAGAGAATCATGAAAAACTCTCGTTCATTTGGACTTTCAATACTATTGCATGCCGGAATTATTACGGGAGCGATTGCCCTCTCAAATATTCCAAAAGAGAAGGAAGAGGATATAGTTTTAGAGCTCTCATTGAGTTCACCGGTAAATGAAAATCAACCCCAATCCGTAAATCAACCTTCTGCTTTAAAAAAGAGTAGCGCTGTTAAACAGACAACGACACAATCGGCATCAAAAATTATTGAAAATGTTGAAACTGAACCCTTAATTGAAAAACGTGATTTGGTGCAAACCGTAAAAAATGAGAGTGCGCTAAACTCTAAAACGGTGGAAACAGTACCCACTAACACATCGACTTCATCTCAGCCGACAGTTATGGCGTCATTGCCGACACCTTTATCGGAACCGATAAATATTGAAGAACAATATTTGGAGGATCATCTCTCAACGATTCGAAACATCTTAGTAAAATACCGTAAATATCCCTCACAGGCGGTACGTTTAAAACAAGAGGGTGGAGTGAAAGTAACATTTCGTCTCAAGCAAAATGGTGAAGTTGAAGATATCAGAATTGTTGGAAGTTCCGGATATGATATTTTGGATGAGGATGCAATAGCTTTAATCCAAAAAAGTGCAGAGTATTTCCCAAAACCCCCTAAAGCAGTACGAATTACAGTCCCTTTGAATTATGCATTAAAAAACAGAGCTTAAACTGACGATAAAATAAAGTAATAAATAAACTTAAAACGTCAAGCTAGAGGAGATTCATTAACCGTTTATTTGGTAATATGGTTACTATATTCAAATACCAAATTGAAGGAGGATTTCCATGCAAGATAATGAGCCGACACTAAGTTCTATCGAGGACTATAATACCCTTAAGGGATCAAAAAAACGGGTTGTATGGGCAGTTATAATCAGCGGTTTACTCATTGGTTCAATTTTTGTTGCGGCAAAATTGTATTACGGAAGTGCGGATGATACCCTTCCCGTCAGTGAAAGTATCGGCAAAGTTCCAGTTAAATAATGGTAAAATTTCCGTTTTTTAATCAAGGAATTTTATGATTACGACCCTTATTGGAGTTTATTCGCTTTATATACTTATCCGTTTATATGTCAGCATCATGCAAATCGGTTATATCAATCGGATCAAACGCAACGGTGCCGTACTCATGGGTGAGCGTGAGTATCTTGATGCCGCTAACTATGCAGTCGCCAAAGAAAAACTCGGGATGATGGAGACGTTTGTTGAATACGGACTTTTTCTCCTCTGGATCGGCGGAATGATGGCATGGCTTGACTCTTCTTTAATTTCCCAAGCTCCACTTACGCAGACAATTGTTGCCGTGATGGGGCTTATTGTCATCAATGGTCTTATTATGCTGCCGTTTGGATGGATTGCGAAATTCAAAATCGATGCCAAGTACGGATTTAACCGTTCATCGACGGGGCAGTTTGTAAAAGATACTTTTGTCAGTACCCTTTTAACCCTTGTTATCGGTAGTTTTATGGTTTGGATCGTATCGATGATTATAACTTCCAGTGAGTTATGGTGGTTGTGGAGTTTTGCATTTATTATGGCCGTTGTTATTGCTATCAATATGTTCTTCCCGACCATTCGTGCCCTCTTTTTTGACAAAGTAACACCGTTGGAAAATGAGGAGTTACGCGAAAAAATCGAAGAGCTGATGGTAAAAACGGGGTTTGTCAGCAGTGGTGTCTTTATCAGCGATGCGAGTAAACGTGATGCACGGCTGAATGCCTATTTTGGAGGACTTGGGAAGTCAAAACGGGTTATATTGTTTGACACCTTGATCCAAAAACTTTCCCCGAATGAACTTGTCGCCGTATTGGGGCACGAACTTGGCCATTTTGCACACGGTGATCTCTACAAAAACATTGCGATGGTAGGGGTGATGCTGTTTGGAATGTTTGCCCTTTTCGGAAATCTTCCTGAGACATTGTATATGGAGTTGGGGGTAGCGCAAAGCCCCCATATCATTATGATGCTCTTTCTCCTCCTTTTACCGGTCGTAAGCTTTGTAATGATGCCTTTGATGGGAATTATGAGCCGTCATAACGAGTATGAAGCCGATCGAAGCGGAGCGGAACTCGGCGGCGCCGAACATCTCGTTAATGCATTGAAAAAATTGGTGGCAGAGAATAAAAGCTTTCCTCTTTCTCACCCGCTGTACCGTTTTTTTCATACGACCCATCCTCCGGTTGTGGATCGACTTCGCGTACTTGGATACGACATCCGTATTAACGATCATGAGGGATATGCCGATCCATGTCCAAAAGATTAAAAGAGCTGCACGAGCATATCACGGAGTGTTTGCGTGATGTGGTCGAATCTCCCCGCCGTGAGGCAGAACTTCTCCTTATAGCCTATTTAGATAAAGATCAGCTCTATTTTATCACCCATCAAGACGATTTGATCGATGAAAATGATCCAAAGCTTTTGGAATGGATAACGAAGCGAAGTGCGAATGTGCCGCTGGAATATCTCACTAACCGAGTCAGTTTTTACAGTCGTGAATTTTATATCGATGAGGGGGCTTTGATCCCTCGTCCGGAAACGGAACATTTGATCGATGAGATATTAGCCCGTGTGAACCTTGATAAAATGATTACTATTGTTGAAGTCGGGGTAGGAAGCGGGATTATTTCGATTATGCTTGCGCTTCATTATCCGAATGCCCGTTTTATTGCCGTTGATATTTCACCGCGTGCACTGGCTGTTGCTCGGCGTAATATCGAGACATTCGGTTTAAACGATCGGATTGAACTTCGGGAGGGGGATTTACTCTCGTGCGTGGATGAAAAAATCGATTTATTGGTCTCAAATCCCCCCTATATCGCTCACGAGGTACCATTAGAAAAAAATCTCTCTTATGAGCCGCAAAACGCCCTTTTTGGAGGGGAAATCGGTGATGAGATTATTCAGCGCTTATTGGATGAAGTCTATTTGCGCCGCATTCCGACCTTTGTGTGTGAGATGGGTTATGATCAACGTGTAAAAGTGCAAGAGTATCTTAAAAATTTTGCGCTACAATCTTTGGATTTTTATACCGATTACGCCTCGTTCGATCGAGGATTTGTATTAAAGGCTATTCATGAATAAAAAAGCTTTAGTGGATGTTATCTATTTATTATTGATTGCAATGAGTGCAGGAGCTGTTTTAGTTCTAGGGGTGTTTGTTGCCGCCGTTGTTTTCCACTCTGAAATCTATCTGACACTACCTCTTTTATCCCGTTATGAAGAGGGAAAAATTATGGGAGAAATCTTTCACCGTTTTAGTTATTGGGGCTATTTTATGGCGGGGGTTATTGCCCTCTATGAAGTTTCTCGCTATAAAGTGATGCAAATAGACAAAATAGCTATTCTAAGTGCATTAGGTTCGATCGGAACACTCCTTTTGTTTAGTGCTGTTTATACTCCTAAGATTTTGGAATATCAAGCGCGCGGAGAAGCGGCAATCGATGAATCATTTGAAGCATTGCACAAAGCAAGCGAGATCGATTTTAAAATTCTTCTCTTGATGCTATTGATTCTATTTACCCGACGAGCTTATTTAATGGTAGTGAAAAAATGATACGCTTTGAGAATGTCACTAAAAGTTTTGGTAAGCGCGAGATTCTGCGCGGGATAAATTTGGAGATCGAAAAAGGGAAAACAACGGTCATTTTCGGTGTCTCCGGTGGTGGAAAATCGACGATTATCAAACATATCGTCGGACTTTTGAAACCTGATGCGGGGAGTATCACCGTCGATGGAATACGGGTGGATAATGCCGATGAGACGACCTTGCGCTCCATCCGAACCAAGGTCGGATTTTTGTTTCAAAGCGGTGCACTTTTTGATAGTATGAATATCCGTGAAAACGTCGCATTTCCGATGCGCGAGCATCAAAATCTTTCTCTAAAAGAGCTGGAATATAAAATCGATGAAAAGCTCACGATGGTAGGACTTGACCCAGCAATCGTAAAATCTCTCTACCCTGAAGAACTCAGCGGCGGGATGCGTAAGCGGGTAGGGCTAGCGCGTACTCTCGCATTAGAGCCGGAAGTTATTTTATACGATGAGCCGACTTCGGGGCTTGACCCCGTAACGAGCGATTTTATCACCCAGATGATCTGCCGTCTTCGTGAAGAGATCGGTATGACTTCTATCCTGATCAGTCATGATATCGCGGAGAGTTTTAAAGCGGGGGATAATTATGCGATGCTTTTTGATGGTGTGATTGTCGAATCGGGAGATAAAGAGAGTTTTAAAAATTCATCCAATGCCGTCGTTCAACAATTCATCCATGCACGCGCTGAAGGGCCGATTGCGTTTCATTAACGCCCCCCAAACTTCTTCGTCCACCACTCCTGTGGAGTGAGGGTCTTCTCCCTCAGATGCTCTTCATCAAAATTAAATTCATATTTGGAACAATACTCTAATAAAAGAGCATAGGCTTCATTGATTTGGGTACTCATCGCGTGAGCCGTATCGGTATCATCAGGGTGTTTGTCGGGGTGCCATTGTTGCATCATATTTTTATAGCGGGTTTTTATATCGGAGAGGGTAGCTTTGTCGCTCAGGCCAAGGAGCGTTTTGGCCTTTATGAGCGTGTCAAATGAGAGCATGGAAAGAGAGATTAGTCTCTTTGCTGACGCATAAACGTCGGAACATCCAAGAAGTCTTCGGTATAGTCACCGTTAGCAACCATAGCCGGGCGGATAACAACGCGCGGTTTTGCAACGGTAGCCGCTGCAGTAGCCGCTTCTTTGTTTTCAAATTCACAGTTATTGATTCCCATGGCCGCTTTTTTCTCGAATCCGGTTGCTACGAGGGTAATACGGATGAAATCTTTTGCCAATGACTCATCGGTAGTCGTACCGAAGATAACATCAGCCGATTCGTCAACACTGTTATGGACGACGTCCATCGCCGCAGAGAGTTCCATAAACGGAAACTCAGGATGCATACTGAAATGTACCAATACACCCAATGCACCGTTAACGGACATGTTATCCAAAAGCGGTGATTCGATAGCGTTTTTGATCGCTTCGTAGGCCGCATTTTCACCTTTGTATTCACCCACACCCATAAGTGCCAAACCACGGTGGCTCATAACCGTTTGTAAGTCGGCGAAGTCAAGATTGATGTCGTTGTCGCCGCTGGCAAGGATAACACCCGATGTTCCGCTAACCGCGCGAGCAAGTACGCTGTCAACAATTTTAAAGCTCTCTTTGATACCGAGTTTCGGATCGATGATAGAGAGGAGCTTATCGTTCGGGATAACGACGATACAATCGGATTCATTTTTCAACTCTTGAAGACCGTCTTCAGCCAATTTGAGACGTTTTTTACCTTCAAATGAGAAAGGTTTTGTCACAACGGCGATGGTCAATGCGCCGACATCTTTGGCACATTTAGCAATAATCGGTGCAGCACCCGTACCGGTTCCGCCGCCAAGACCTGCTGCTACGAAAACGATATCCGCACCTGCTAAGGCACGTGCTAAATCTTCATAGCTTTCTAGTGCCGATTCTTTGCCGACTTCGGGTTTCATCCCTGCACCCAAACCTTTGGTAAGTTTTGCACCGAGTTGGATTTTAGTTGCGGCTGAACCTTGCTCTAAAACTTGAGCATCGGTATTGGCGATGATCAGTTCAATTCCAGGAATTTGCTCTTTGAGCATATATCCGATCATATTACCGCCGCCGCCGCCGACTCCGACTGCTACGATACGTGCTCCGGTGAGTGTTGTTGATTCTTCAATTGAAAATGGTTCCATGCTTGCTCCTTGACGTGATTAAAATAGTTGAGTTGCCCAATTCCAAAACTTGGAAATAGGGTTGGGTTGATTGTTTTGAACTGACTTATTGGAGCCGATATTGACCATTTTTGCAGCTTCCGTATGTTTCTCTTCCTTGACCGGCGGAGTTGGTGCCGTCGGTGTAGGAATAGGGGCGCTTGGCGTAATGGGCTCAAATTTCGGCGCTTCATCCGGAAACGCTCCGGTATGTGTTGCGGTCGCGTCTTCGCTGGCATGGCGCATACGACGATTGACGTCTATTTCATAAGGGGTATAGCCATCCGCCATATATTTTATCAATCCGACAGCTCCCGAATACGAAGGATCTCGAAGGGTATCAAAAAGACCGCCGACATCGGTAGGTTTTGCGAGACGTACCGGCATGTTATCGAGTATTGCAACGGCGAGTTCACGCAACCCTTCGATTTTGGTAAATCCACCGGTGAGAACAACTCCGGCTCCCATGTGCTCTTTTAGACCGCTTTTTTCAATCGATTGGGCAATAATCATTAACGTCTCTTCGACACGAGCATAAATAACGTTGTGGACCACTTCGAGTGAAACTTCATGACTTGAGGTTTCATCACCGATGACAGGGAGTTCAATCAAATCATTACTCGGAGCATAGAGTGAACCGTAACTGATTTTGACACTGTCTGCCGTATGCAAAGGGGTATGCAATGCCATAGAGAGGTCATTGGTAATATGATTGGAACCGACACCTAAAAAGTCGTTATATCGGATAGCATGACCCGAGTGAATTACGATATTACTTGTATTCCCACCCATATCGACAACGGCGGCGCCCAGTTCTTTTTCATCGGAGTTTAGAACGGCGATAGCCGAGGCATAACCGCTGAGTACAACACTCTCGACATCGACACCGGCGGCTTTGACCGCTTTGCGTAAGTTGTTTAGATTTGATTTTTGTGTGGTGATAATATGGGTTTCAACTTCCAAACGTGCCGCATTCATTCCAAGAGGATCTTCAATAAAATCCTGATCGTCTACTTTAAAGTTATACGGGAGTGCATGTAAGACTTCAAATTCATTGGGGATGTTTGCATTATAGAGGGAGGTATGCATAACACGTTGAATTTCATTGAGAGTAATCTCTTTATTTGGGATATTGACGATACCGCTGGAATTGAGGCTTTTAGTGTAGGCACCGGAAATGGTGACGATGGCACTGCGAAGTTCAGTCCCCGCTACTCGCTTGGCATCATTGAGGGCACTTTTAATGGATTTGGAGGCAAGCTCAATGTTGGTGATACTCCCTTTTCGAAGCCCTTGTGCTTTTGAGATACCGGCTCCGATTATTTGTGCATTGTTATCATCATCGATTTCCGCGATGAGTGCACAAACTTTAGTTGAGCCGATATCAATGGCTAAAACGGTTCGTTTCAAATCAAATCCCCTCTACATAGATTTCAACTGGGTATTTGCTCTCAAGTGCTTTAATTAGCCCTTGATCCAACAAACTCCCTTTGAGCTTAAGTACGGCATTTCCATCCGCTAATGTTTTATCTTGAAGCAACTTTTGTTCCAAAACGTTATAAATAATAACATTTCCGCTCTCCAAAGTAATAAAACCTTGTTTTTGTTTGGAAGCAAACAATTTAGTTAAAAATTCAGACCCTTCCGGTGTACTCAAGCCTGCTATTTTAGCACCGTCGTTACGGGTAAGGAAATCAGAAGATGTGCCGCTGAACGTTTTATAGCTGTTTTGAGCTAACTCTTGAAGTTTGCTTTTTTTCGCTTCCGCCGTATAGAGTGCAATAACATCTGTTTTTGCCTCTTCATACGTTTTTACACGTTCAGGATTTGATTTTTCGAGTTTTACGATGATGTAATTATTTCCGATTTTACGCGGTTTGAGGAACGGTTTTTGATCATTTAGACTCATGATCTCTTTGGTAAGTTCAGGGGAAAAGGTTGATGATGAAATAGTGATCGTTGTTTTCTTCGGTACAACCCCTGATTGAAGCGCACCTTTTTTATAATCGATATAAAGACGAAGTGCTTCTTTCTCCGTTGCTTTATCATTTAAGGCTGTAATAATGGTTGTTTGTGCTTCGTTGAGTGTCAGAATTTTGCCGGTAGCATCTTTGAGCATTTGGCGGTTCATCTCATAATAATCGTTAATTTCATTAGCCGTAGGTGATACACTAATCGGTGTCTGCGTTACATAACTGATATCGTAACTCGGAGAAGTTTTAAATTCACCGGAGCGTTTTTCCCAGAGTGTTTTGAGCTCTGCTTCATTTGGAACTAAAGAGATCATAGCGGGAGTGAGAACTTTATAGCTAATTTTATCGGATACACCCAATGCGCCCATGATCGCTTTCTCTTCAATCGCTTTATTTCCTGAGGCCAAAAGATAAAGCGTTTTTTGGATTAAAAGCTCTTTTCTCATCGACTCTTCATACTCTTTGATCGTTAAATGATTTTGTTTTAATACGTCAGCATAAAGTGTTTTATCAAAAATTCCCTCTTTTGCAAAGGCAGGTTGAGATTTGATAATTGTCAAAAGCTCTTTATCGGAGATGATGAGCCCATAGCTTTTGGCAAGATTGAGAATTAATGCTTGATTTACCAATTGGCGAAGCGCTTGACGTTGAAGTCCAAATTGCTGTGCCTGTTTTTCATCAAGTTTTCCTTGAAAAAGTTGATTGTATTGGTTAAAAAGATTAGAATAACTTTGTTGCAGTTCAGCAGAGGTAATTGAAATATCGCCAACCTTAGCAACGGAACCGGCTTTGTCCCCATAGCTATATTGTCCCCATCCGACGAATCCCGCACCGATAAAAGCGATCGTGGAGATCCAAATCGTAACGACCAAGTATTTGCGGTGGCGTTGCATCCAAGTAATCATATTAAACGATCCTATTGTAAAATTCAGATATTCTATTCACTTTACCATTAAACTTGGATGAAAATAATACGCAACTAACAGATGTTATCAGAAAATAATGTAAATTTAGAGGTTTTTTATGAATAATAGAGAAATATCGTCGCGAGATCTAAACGTTTTATGGCATCCGTGTACTCAGATGAAAGATCATGAGACGATTCCGATTGTCCCGATAGCTAAAGGGGACGGTGTATATTTGGAAGATTTTGAGGGGAATCGTACGATTGATGCGATTAGCAGTTGGTGGGTTAATCTGTTCGGTCATTGTAACCCTTACATCAATGCAAAAATAATAGAACAGCTCTCAACCCTCGAACATGTTATTTTGGCAGGATTTACCCATGAGGGGATTGTCCGATTATCGGAACGGTTGGTAAAACTCTCTCCTGAGGGGCTAACGCGTTGTTTTTATGCCGACAACGGTTCCAGTGCGATCGAAGTAGCCCTGAAAATGTCCTATCATTCCCATAAAAACAAAGCTCAGGAGAGGGGTTTATTCGTCTCTCTTTCTGAGAGCTATCACGGAGAGACCTTGGGGGCACTTTCGGTTGGAGATGTGGCACTTTATAAGGAGACCTACGAGCCGCTGCTCATTCAATCGCTACAAACGCCATCACCTAAAAATCAGAGTATTGAAGCAGCTTTGGATGCAGCCAAATCGTTTGAGAGGTTACTCCAAGAACGGGGTCACGAGATAGCGGCATTGATCGTTGAACCGTTAGTGCAGGGAGCTGGTGGGATGAAGATGTATCATCCGATCTTTTTAAACGAGACGAAACGGTTGTGTGAACACTACGGAGTCCATTTTATTGCCGATGAAATTTTGGTCGGTTTTGGTCGGACGGGGAGTATGTTTGCATGTCAGCAAGCGGATATAACACCCGATTTTTTAATCCTCTCAAAAGGGCTGACCGGGGGATATCTACCTCTGTCGGTTGTTTTAACGACTGAGGCGATATACGGGTCATTTTATTGCGACTACAATCCGGCACGTTCCTTTTTACACTCACACAGTTATACGGGTAATGCACTTGCATGTGCCGCTGCCAATGCTACTTTAGATATTTTTGAATCGGATGATGTTATTAAAAATAACCGTGTTACGATAGATTTGATTGCGCAAGAATTAAAACGGTTTGAGAAGTTTTTGAAAGTCAAAGAGGTACGCCAGTGCGGGATGATCGCGGCGATTGAGCTGGAGGGGTTTGAACCGTCCGAACGTATAGGGCTAAAAATCCATCAACATTGTATGAAAAACGGAGTGTTGATACGCCCGTTAGGGAGTGTCATCTATGTAATGACCCCGTATGTGATTACGCCTGATGAACTGAAAACGGTATTTAGCGCAATTGAGAAGGCGATAGAATCAATCGATATCTAAGCGAGCCTGAGAATGATCGAGCATTAAAATACGGCAGCTCCGCTCTAAAATAGAGAGTTGTCGTACCATTGAGTGGATATCGCGGCTAAATGCATAAACCCCATACCCTCGGATTACCATGATTGCGGTATTGTTTTGTTGAAAGTATTGCGGAATTTCACTTACTGCCCGCTCATACCAGTCGTCAAATTTTTTCGGATCGTAAATGGTGATTTTGCCGAATTCTTTAAATCCGAAATAATCTTTTGGGATAATGATTGAGTGGTTGAGTGAAAAAGCGGTAGTAAACGGGGGCATTGTAAACGTAATGTATTTTGCATCGGAGATTTGGCGATAAATTCCCTGATGGATTGATGCATCGATGCTGGCATCTTTCCAGCGATAGTCTTTATTGTAAAACAGATCGATAAGGCTCTCTTCACGGATGGAGTCGAAAATAGCACTTTTTGTATTGATTGTGAAGAGATTGGTATCTAGTTTGGCTGATAAAGAGCCGTGATAAATGCCGAAAAAATCTTTTCGAAACATTGAAAGGGCGAAAGTGGCAAGCTGATGTTTGACGTATTGTTTATCCATAAAAAGGATTTTAACATACTTTTAATCAATATGTTAGTGAGTATTAGTTATTATAATGGTACAAAAAAGCAAAGGTTGCCGTGTGCAAGAAATACCCCATATCCCTGTCCTTTATCGTGAAGTGGTTGAAGCTTTCGCGCCATGTAAAGAGGGTATTGTTATCGATTGTACTATGGGATACGGTGGGCACACCTCGCTGTTGTTGGAGAATAATCCTTCGTTAGTATTGATCGGAATAGATCAAGATCCTACCGCCATTGCTTTCTCTTCAAAACGTCTTGAATCTTACGGGAACCGTGTAGCCATACGACGTGGACGTTTTTCAGAAGTTGCCTCCGATATTATTGCCGAAAAAGGGGAAAAGATTTGCGGGATTTTAGCCGATATAGGGGTTTCATCACTGCAATTGGATCAACGCGAACGGGGATTTTCATACGAGAGTGATACGCTTGATATGCGGATGAATCCGGATGCGCCTTTAAGTGCTTCAGAGGTTGTCAATGAGTATTCACAGAGCGCATTAGAGACCATTTTGCGTGAATACGGCGAAGTGAGCAATGCTCGGAAAGTGGCGGAGACGATTGTTCAGCGTCGTCCGTTTGCTTCGGCAAAAGAGCTCTCGAACGCAATTTTTCATTTGATGCCGAAGGGTAAAAAGATTCATCCCTCGACGCTCGTGATGCAGGCGATCCGGATCGAAGTAAACGATGAGTTAGGCGAATTGACCCGATTGCTTGATGCGATAGAAACATCAACGATTAAGGCTCTTCGTGTTGCGATTATTACGTTCCACTCCCTCGAAGATCGGATTGTAAAAAACCGTTTTACCAAATGGGGAAAAAACTGTATCTGTCCCGATGATGCGATGCGTTGTACCTGCGGCAATAAAAATGCTATCGGCAAAGTGATTACGAAAAAACCGTTGAGTGCTCAGGAGGATGAGCTTCGCGCCAACTCCCGGAGTCGAAGTGCAAAATTACGAATTTTTGAAATACGAAGAGATTAATACACTATGAGCGATAAACTCGATATTTTAGAAGAGACACAGCATATTATCAGCCCTGATGATTCAATGGGGCCAGTTTTTCTGCGGAATGTCTTTGTTGGAATTTTTTTGGTTTTGATGATCGTATTTCCAAAAATATTTATCAACACCCAAATTTATTTTAAAAGCCGTGATATTTCTACCCTCAGTCATGAACATGATGCCCTGCAGGAAGAGAACCGGCTCATTAAAGCAAAAGTCGAGTCCATGAAATACAAAAGTCAGGTGTTAGATACCCTTTTCTAGGAGTAACCATTATGCTACGCCGCTTCCTCGAGTTTGCTCTCGATAAACCTTTATTGAATCATCTTTTTTTATTTTTCATCGCGTTAGTCTCTATTTTTGCCTACATTAATATCTCCAAAGAGATATTTCCGCCGATGCAAATGGATAAGATCACGATAAACGGTGCCTATGCCGGTACGAGTGCGGATGTTCTGGATAAAATGGTAGTGCAGTCGCTTGAAGACGATCTCAAAAATGTAAATGAACTCGACACGGTAACTTCTACGATCAAAAATGGTGTCTTTAGTATTATCGCAGATATTAAACCCGGTTCCAATAACAATAAAGTGCTTAACGATGTTAAAGACATTATTGCCCTTACCAAGCGGGATCTTCCCGCCGACATGAATGAACCGACGGCAAAAATCCAAGAAGAGACGATTCCTTTGGTTTTGATCGCTATTGCCGGAGACGTTAAAACCGAGGAGCTATTGGCACGTGCCGAAGAGCTCAAAAGTGACCTCTCAGAACTTAAGGATTTGAGTGAAATTACCGTTCGCGGAGATGCTGATGATGAATTGGTCATTCGTTTGGATGAGCAAAAAATCGAAGCGTACGGTTTAAGTCAAAGCAGTGTCGTTGCCGCTTTGAGTAATTTGAGCTCTATTTTTCCGATTGGAACTATCAAAGAGGCAAAAAATCACCTTTATATCAGTACCTATAACGGTGAAAAAGAGCCGGAAGCGATTCGTGACACTTTGATCAGTGTCGGAAACGCTCAAGTGCGTTTAGGGGATATTGCTACGATCAGTTTTGAGTTGAGTGACGGCTCAGAACTATCGCATTTCAACGGAATGCGCAATATTTCGCTTAATATCACTAAAGCTAAAAGTGGTAACGCCATCGAAATTGTGAAACAGATTCGTGAAAAGTTAGCCCATTACGATGAAAAATATCCTCATTTGGAATTTGAGATTTATACCGATACCTCAGTATGGATCAAAAATCGTCTGAATACCGTTTTTTCGAATATTGTTTTTGGTTTAGTGTTAGTCTTTTTTGCCATGCTTATCTTCGTAAATCGGGGTATCGCTTTGGTTGTAGCGATGGGGATACCCGTAAGCTTTATGATCGGTCTTATTGCGACACAAATGATCGGGTACAGTCTTAATATGCTTTCGCTTCTGGGAGCATTAATTGCGTTAGGGATGTTAGTCGATGAAGCGATTGTTGTCGCAGAGAATATTTACCGCCATATGGAAGAGGGATTAAACCGACGTGAAGCGACGATCAAAGGGGCAATGGAGATGTTTCCTGCCGTGGTAGCGGCTACAATGACTACCATTTTTGCCTTTTTACCGCTGCTGATGATGAGCGGTGAGATGGGCACTTTTATTAAAATTCTCCCCATTATGATCTCAATTTTACTTATAAGCTCTTTGTTTGAAGCCTTTTATTTTCTTCCGCTTCATGCGCATGATTTTTTACGAGTTAGAAAAGAAGATCATGTTTCTCACACCATTTGGGAAAGTCTTTACCGGTGGTTTGCCAAAGTTTTAGTGCGGGTATTGCATCGTCCTAAAATGACATTGGCTTTGATGGTTGTTCTTATTTTGACGGTCGAAGTTTTATTTGTAAAATATACAAAATTTCAGCTTTTTCCGAAATTTGACGTTACGCAAGTGTATGTGACCGGAAAAGTCGATATTAATAACGATCTTGAAGCAACTGAAGCGATGGTAGCCTCTATTGAGAAAGATCTTATTGCCAAACTTTCCAAAGAAGAGGCGGCTTCAGTGACCTCGGTGATAGGGATGCGGCTTGACTCAAAAAACAAGGCAGAACTCGGAGATAATCTTTTCCATATTTTTATCGATCTGCATGAACGTGCTCCGGTCAATTTTTTCGACCGTTATATTAATCCCTATCTTAGTCTTGAATACGATGATTCTGGGATGAGCCGAGGGCGTGATGCTGATCGTATCGGAGATGAAGTTTCTAAAATTATTCATCCTTATGTCATCCGGAAAATTGGGGATAAACCTCTTTTCGATGAACTTATTACGACGATTCCGGGGACAGGGGTTATTGCTCATGATGTTGAAATTACGTTGGCCGGAAAAAATGAGGCTGAGTTAGTACAAGGGATACGACAACTTGAATCCAAACTGAAAACAATTCAGGGGGTTCATAGTATCGGAGATAATGCAGATGAGGGGGAGCGGGAAGTAAAACTGCGGGTTAACGGTTACGGAAAACAGCTCGGTTTGGATGAGGGGGCTTTAAATGTACAGTTACGTTCGTATTATCTCAAAGCGGAATATTCTAAAATGTTTAATGAAAACGGACTGATCCGCATCCGCATCGAAGGGAAAGAGAAAGATGCCCTATCCTCGCTGGAAAATTTTCCTATTATGGTCGGAACCGAACAAGTCGCTCTTAAAGAGGTGTGTGATTTTATCTACACAAGAGGCTATGTTACCCTTAACAAAGAGGACGGGAAACGGATACGCAGCGTATTTGCTTCGATCGATAAAGATATGGTAACCTCTAGTGACGTCATGGCGTTATTGGCACCGAGTATTGAAGCGTTAAAAAACGAGGGGTATAAGGTCAATGTTAAAGGGGAAGAGCAGGAGAATGCGAAAACCAAACGGGAGATGTCTCAAGCCGCAATGATGGCAATAGTACTTATTTTTATCGCATTGGTATGGCTATTTGACTCATTTGTGAAGTCATTGATCGTTTTGAGTGTTATTCCTCTCTCTCTTTTAGGGGTATATGCGGGACATTGGATTATGGGGCTGAATATGACGATGCCGGGACTCATCGGAACCGTAGGATTAGTGGGAGTAGTCGTGAATGATGGATTGCTGATGGTGCAGTTTATCCAAAGAGCGCGGGATAAAGGTGAACTTATAGAGCTTGCCAAAACGCGTCTTCGACCGATATTGATGACGTCGATTACGACGGTTTTAGGACTTTCGAGTTTGATCTTTTTTGCCAGCGGTCAAGCACAAATTTTACAACCGATGGCGATATCGCTGGGATTTGGATTGGCATGGGCAACACTCCTGAATCTGATCTATGTTCCGCTCCTTTACAGTGTTATTTATCGAATCAAATAAGAATTGTGGTGGTATAATCGCCGACTTAAATTGATACTTTGGAGATACAATGTATAATCTGTTTGAAGACGAAGACGATATTTTCCAAGGTTCGCCGAAAAGTAAGTTCTTAGATATCGTTTTTAACGCAAATCGCGATTTGGTTCATAATGAGTTGGAACGTTTGATGGCGCGCATGGCGGCTATGGAGCTTTTGTTACAAGAAGCTCATGGAGAAGAGGGGATTGATCGTGTGATTCAGAACGTTCAGTTCGAACGTGCGGACGAGATTGATATGATGGCAAAAAACCTTTACATCATTTCGGTCGGAAACGTATTGACTCAAAACGAGTAGTCTTGAAATATTTTTTCGTATTCTTGATTGTAAGCGGGCTATCCTTTTTGGATGCTGCGCCGTGGCGAGAAGCGAAAAGTTTTATTCTCAAAAAAGATGAGTTGGTCAAAGTTCTCGTTAAGAGTGAGGGTCAAGAGCGGATATTGAATTTTCGATGGACGCTTTATACGGATAAGGCTTTGATTGTTCATGAGAGTTTTGATCGGTATGTAGGACAGCATGTTCTCTACGTCGGACATACCAATCAAAGCTTTCGAAAAGTCCTCTTAAGTGCCAATCGAACGCAAAGAGATGTTCCGTACGTGATTGTCGTTTTTAAAAAATTCGATGAGGCTAACGCAACGGCACAGATGGATCTTTTGTTGGTTGATAAAGAGAATCGAATCGTGTTGGATTATTTAACAAAGAAGTGATTAATTTGGTATGTTGAAAACTGTAGAAACCCTTATTAGCAAACTGATCGATGAGGTCGATTATCCTTACGCCACAGAACTGTTTCAAAAACTCTCAGGAGGGAAACGGTTACGGGCAAGACTCATTTTAACCATTGCACCCGAAGCCTCTGCCGCACCGTTACTCGGTGCCATTGTAGAGCTGATTCATGCGGCAAGTTTACTTCATGATGATGTCATCGACGAAGCACAGCTTCGTCGAGGTGTCCCCTCGGTGAATGCGACACAGGGGTCTAAAACGGCCATTATGCTTGGTGATATTCTCTACTCAAAAGCATTTAGTGAATTGACGGCGTTTGATCCTGTTATCTCCCGCGCCGTTGCCGAATCGGTTACCCGTCTTTCGGTCGGAGAGATGATGGATGTTGCAATGGCGGAGAGCTTTAACACCGACCGTGATCTTTATCTCAAAATGCTCTATCTCAAAACGGCAACGCTCATCGAGGCCTGTGCTTACAGTGCGGCAGTGTTGGCGGGGAAAGATGCTCAGGCACATCTTACCTATGGCAAAAACTTGGGATTGGCGTTTCAAATCGTCGATGATATTCTCGATATCACTGCAGATGAGGCCACCCTCGGAAAACCCTCTCTGAATGATTTTTCTGAAGGAAAAGTGACATTGCCGTACATTGATCTGTATGAGCGGTTGAATGAGCAAGAAAAACAACGCTTAATCGCCAGTCATGGAAAAGTTTTGGATAATGAAGAAAAAGGGTGGATTCGTTCAAAAATGGATGAATTCAAAATTATTGAGAGCTCTTACACCCATGCAAGAGCTCTGTGTGACGAAGCGATTGAAGCCATCGGGGAAGATGTCGCGTTACGTGCTATCATCGAATCTGTGATTCAAAGAAGTCATTAATGCACTATTTGATTGTTAGTTTTTCGCATAAAAACTCGACACTGGCAATACGGGAAAAACTTGCTTTTGTTGATGATATGGCCCGCCTAAATGGGATGCGTGAACTCAACTCAAATCCCCACATCAGTGAATCGATGATCCTCTCCACGTGCAATCGCGTTGAGATTGTATGCAGTTGCAACGAAACGGAATTAGCGATAGAAGCGGTTTTTTCCCTTTTAGCAAACCATTCAGGTCTCACCCCTCATGAGTTGCATGAGCGTGCCGATGTATTTGACGATGAGGGGGGAATTCACCACCTTTTCAGCGTGGCAAGTTCACTTGATTCGATGGTGGTCGGAGAGACACAGATTGCCGGTCAGCTCAAAGATGCGTATAAACTCTCTGTTGATAACGGCTTCTCGGCACAGAAAATCGGTCGGGCAATGAGCTATGCGTTTAAATGCGCTGCCGAAGTGCGTAATGCAACCAATATCTCGTCCAAACCGGTTTCGATTGCTAGCGTCGCCGTTGCGAAAGTAAAAGAGTCTGCCGGGGATGTGAGCGGGAAAAAAGCACTTGTTATCGGTTCGGGAGAGATGTCGGTGATTACCTGTAAGCATCTAAGTGCTCAAGGGGTTGATGTGACGGTGATGAACCGTACCTTTGAAAAAGCCGAAGCGATAGCGTTAGAGTGCAATGCACGTGTTCGATCGTATGAGGAGATCGCCTATGCCATCAATGAACATGAGCTGTTATTTACGGCAACGGGATCACTAACGCCGATCATTACCGAAGAGATGATTAAGCCTTGTGGGTTTGAGCGTTACTGGTTTGACATGGCGGTTCCGCGCGATATTGAATGTGATCCCGAGCTTTGGTCCATTCGTCTTTTCTACGTTGATGATCTTAAAGAGATCGTAAGTGAAAATATTGCACTCCGTGAAGATGAAGCAAAACTTTCCTACGTTATTATTCGCCGACACGTTGTAGGTTTTTTCGAGTGGCTCAAAACGCTCTCTGTCGAGCCGCTGATTAAAAATATGTATCTTCGTGCTTCCGATGCGGCATTGAGAGAATCAATGCGTGTCATGGATAGCGGCTATATTCCTAGAGAGTACGAACATGCCGTACATAAAGCAACGCTTCAAGCCTTGAAACGATTCTTGCACCCTTTTGCCGAACGGATGCGTGACGGTTCCGATCCGATGCGGGTTGATGCCCTGATCGAATCAATGAGCTTTTTAATGAATCAAGAAGAGGGAGATGATCTCTCTCAAAACTCCTGTACCTATTACCCTAAAGGAAAATAATGCGTTTTAGCAAAGCCTATATCCCAACCACTAAAGAATCTCCGAAAGATGCACAGCTTCCTAGCCACATTTATCTCTCCCGTGCAGGGTTTGTGACTCAGGTAGCGGCCGGATTGTATAATTTTTTACCGTTGGGAAAACGGGTACTTCGTAAAATCGAAAACATTATTAACGAAGAGATGGCAGCGTGTGATGCGCAAGAGGTCGATTTAAGTTTTGTTACCCCTGCTGAGTTGTGGCAAGAGAGCGGACGGATTGAAAAGTTCGGTAAAGAGCTTCTCCGTTTCCGTGACCGTAAAGAGAACCTTTTTGTACTTGGACCAACCCACGAAGAGATGATGGTGAATATCGTCCGTAATCGAGTGAATAGTTATAAACAGCTTCCGATTAATTTGTATCAGATCAAAACCAAATTTCGTGACGAGGCGCGTCCGAGATTCGGGCTTATGCGCGGACGTGAATTTGTGATGAAAGACGGTTACAGTTTCCACTCGTCGACTGAAGATTTGGATCGTGAATTTGATGCGATGGAAGCGGCATACAAACGGATATTGGAGCGTTTGGGATTGCAGTTTCGTATCGTTGAAGCTGACAGCGGTGCCATCGGCGGGACGGGATCAAAAGAGTTGATGGTGTTAGCCGGAAGCGGTGAAGATACCTTGGCCGTTTGTGATACGTGTGAATACGGAGCCAATGTCGAAGCGGCACGCCGTGCTCCACGAAGCGCTATCCCCGAAGCTCCGAATGCCGATTTTGCCCGTTTTAAAACACCTGATATTAAATCCATTGACGATTTGAGTAACTTTTTTCATGTTGATCCGTACTATACTCTTAAAGCCGTAGTTCAACGTGCTGTGTATACCGATAGCAGTGAATTGGTTTGTTTCTTTATTCGTGGATGCGATGAACTTCAAGAGGTCAAGGCGCGCAATAGCGTCGGTGCGATCGATCTTGTCGATGCAACCGAAGCGGAACTCACTGAAATCGGTTTGGTTCCAGGATTTATCGGGCCGCTTGATCAAGATAAAATCCGTATCGTTATGGATAATGATACGCATGGTGCCACTACAATGATTTGCGGTGCGAATGAAGCGGATTACCATTTTGTCGGAGTTGATCTCAGTGTTATGAAGGAAGCCCAATTTGCAGATTTGGTGAGTGTTCAGGAGGGGGATGGATGTCCTCACTGCGGGGGAAAAATACTCCACACCAAAGGGATTGAAGTAGGGCATATTTTCAAACTCGGTACGGTCTACTCCGCACCGCTTAAAGCCGAATTTTTGGATGAAAACGGACGTGCTCAGCCGTTTATCATGGGAACCTACGGGATGGGAGTCAGTCGTCTTGTTGCAGCCGTTATTGAGCAACATCATGATGAAAAAGGGTGCATTTGGACCCATGCTACGGCTCCGTATCTTGTCAACGTTATGGTTTCCAATATCAAAGAAGAGTCCCATATGGCATACGCAGAAGAGTTGTATGCGACGTTACAAAAACGTAGTATAGAAGCAATGCTTGATGATCGTAAAGAGCGATTTGGGTTTAAAATGTCGGATGCGGAGTTGATCGGGTTTCCCTTTACGATCATTGTCGGAAAAGAGTTGGAAAACGGTTTGGTACAAATTATGATTCGTAGCACACGTGAAATTATAACCGTCAACGCAACGGATGTTCTTAGTAAAATTGAGGAACTTCGACAATGATCTATTTTTTGATCTACCTGTTTGCAGAAGTCTTTCTTACTATAGAGATTGCTTCAAAAATAGGCGGATTAGCCACTTTCTTAGAGATTCTCGGAAGCGGATTTCTCGGAATTTTTATTTTAATGAATTTCCGTCACGCGCTGAGTGAGAATCTTGATGCTCTCCGAACACGACAGATCGATATGCAAGGATTTTCGAATCGAAATATCATGGGACTGTTGGGGGCGATTCTTCTTATTTTACCGGGATTTTTATCTGATTTGATTGGTATTTTGATGCAGTTTTCTCTTTTAGGAACATTGATCATTAACCGTTTTACGCGAAAATACCCTACAGATAATAACTATACTCAAACTACACGAAAGGATGATCATGTCATTGATGCTGAAATTATCGAGCACACTACTTCTCTCCGCTAGCCTAATGGCGGCAACGGATGCTGAAGTTGTTACCTTTTTGAAAAAAGGGATCGGCAATAATCCGAATATTACCAATTTACAAATTGAGGTGAGCGGCAAGAAGAATCTCCCCACAATGAGTGGATGGCAAGCTTATTTTATGAGCATTGAAGCCGATGTGAAACAAGGGGGAGAGACCCGTCATATTAACCAAAACGGAACCTATTTTGTCAGCGGCAGTGTGATCGCCCCTGAGTTGATCAACTTAAAAACGGGTGAACGGTATAATGATACGGTTGCTCCGGATTTTAATAATGCATTTTATACCAAATCCAATCGTATCAGCGGTGAAGCGGATGCCACGTATAAAGTGGCTATTTTTTCCGATCCTCTTTGCCCGTTTTGCCGACGTTATGTCCCTGAAGCAATCTCGTATATGGCAAAGTATCCTAAAACCTTTGCCCTGTATTACTACCATTTTCCTCTAAGCGGTCTACACCCCGCTGCGGTAACTTTGACCAAAGCAGCTATTGCCGCTGAGGAAGAGGGTGTCGATAATACTGTTTTGCGTCTATACAAAGTGGATATTAATCCGAATGAAAAAGATGATCAAAAAATTCTTAATGCTTTTAATAAAACGTTCGGAACTAAAATTGATATTAACGATATTCGTCGCCCTTCCGTTATGAAACAATTTGATTATGATCAAAAGGTAGCGCAGTCAATGATGGTCGTAGGGACGCCGACTGTCTTTTTTAACGGACAAAAAGACGCTTCAAAAAACAAATATAAAGAGATTAAGGTTAAGTAATTCATGAAAAAACTCACCATCGCAACACGCGGAAGCAAACTTGCCCTCTGGCAATCCAACCATATTAAATCGGTTATTGAATCACAATTTAGCGATGTTGAAGTGGAGCTAAAAATTATCATTACTTCCGGGGATAAGATTTTGGATGTCCCTTTAGCTAAAATCGGTGGTAAAGGGCTGTTTCTCAAAGAGATCGAGGAGTCGATGCTACGCGGTGAAGCGCAAATGGCGGTTCATTCGCTCAAAGACGTTCCGACCGTTATGCCGGAGGGGTTATTGCTCTCGGCGATTACCCTGCGAGAAGATGTACGCGATGCGATGCTGAGTGAAAAATATCCGGATATTATGTCGCTTCCTCAAGGGGCGGTTGTCGGTACCTCTTCACTACGCCGTCGCATGCAGCTGGTAAAACAACGTCCAGATTTAGTGATTAAAGATTTACGCGGTAATGTGGATACCCGTATCCGAAAACTGAAAGAGGGGGAATTTGATGCCATTATCCTCGCTGCCGCGGGGATAAATCGTTTAGGTTTTCGCGATTTGGTAGAATATTTTTACCCGATCTCTTTGGATGAGATGCTTCCGGCTATGGGGCAGGGAGCGTTAGGAATCGAAACCGTGAATGAGCCGTGGGTATTGGAAATAGCCGCCTTTTTGGAAGATGCCGATAGCCGCATCGAGACATCGATTGAGCGGGAATTTGTCGATAGGTTGCAAGGCGGCTGTCAGGTTCCGATCGGTGTAAGTGCTCGGGTTCAGGAAAACGGGGATGTAGTTGTACGATCAACGCTTGGGATGCCGGACGGCTCTGAGGTAATGGGAGATACGATTACGGTTACAAAAGAACAAACAAAAGGTGTCGGCGAAGCTATGGCAGAGCGTTTGATCGCACAAGGGGCAATTGAATTATTGCAACGTGCCGAAACTATGGCGAATAAGGGTTAATCTGTGACATTAGAAAAAACAATCGATCTGCTTCATGAAAAAGGGGAATTGCGTATTATCGATACCCCTTTGGATATTAAACTCGAAATTCCCCACTTGGCGTATGCCGAAGTAAAAAAAGAGCATGGGGGAAAAGCGCTTCTTTTTACCCATCCCGTCGATAAAGCTACGGGACAAAAGTTTGAGACACCTGTGGTTATGAATCTTTTCGGATCCTTCCGCCGTACTGAGCTCTTATTCGGGCGTGATGTAGAAGGGGTGGCGAGTGAGATCGAAAAGCTACTCCATATGAAACCGCCTCAAAGTTTCAAAGAGAAAATCGGCATGCTCGGTGATTTGTTTGCGATGAAAGATATCTTTCCTAAGAAACTTAAAACACGCGGAAGCTGTCAAGAGATTGTTCATCAGGGTGAGGAGGTAAATTTATACGATTTACCGATTCTTACCACATGGGAAGAAGACGGTGGACCGTTTATTACTATGGGGCAAGTTTATACTCAGAGTTTAGACGGTGAAATGGTAAATTTGGGAATGTACCGTTTGCAGGTTTATGACAAAAATCATTTGGGGATGCACTGGCAAATCCATAAAGATTCTTCCCACTTTTTCGATCAATACAGCAGGGCAGGTAAAAAGATGCCTGTTTCCATTGCCATTGGTGGGGATCCCCTCTATACATGGTGTGCGACGGCACCTCTTCCTTACGGTGTTAACGAACTTCTTTTGTACGGTTTAATCAAAAAAGAGTCTCCGAAGTTGGTGGAATCGTTAACGACCCCACTTTTTATCCCGGAAGATGTTGATTTTGTCATTGAGGGGTGGGTTGATACTGAGAAACTTCGAATAGAGGGACCATTTGGGGATCATACCGGTTATTATACGTTGAAGGAACACTATCCGGAATTGGAAGTGAGTGCGATAACGAGCTGCAAAAAGCCTTATTATTTAGCAACCGTTGTCGGTAAACCCCCTTTGGAAGACAAATATATGGGATGGGCGACGGAACGGGTCTTTTTACCGCTTCTTAAAACCAATGCAGCTGATTTGATTGATTATCATATGCCGGAAAACGGAGTATTTCACAATCTTATTTTGGCAAAAATGAAACCGTTATACAAAGGGCATGCAAAGCAATTTATGCATATCTTTTGGGGATCGGGACAGATGAGTTTTGTAAAACACGCCCTGTTTTTCGGTGAAGATGCCCCAAAACTTACCAATTATGAAGCACTCATTGCCTACGCTTTAAATCGCTTTATCCCTAAATGTCTTTTTGTCTCGGAAGGGATCACCGATGCTTTGGATCATTCAAGCCCTGAATCATTAGTCGGCGGCAAACTGGGGATTGATTTTACCGCGTCGTATTCTCCCGTTGCTCCGGAGTCGATAGAGAGTTCGGTAATGGTCGAAAAATTGCGCGCAATCTTACCCGAAGTAGTCGGAGCAACTCAATATATGCGCCATACGGCCAACCCGATTACCGTTGTCAGTGTTCAAAAAAACCGTTCTTTAAAAGAGTGTTTTAACGCTTTAGAAAAATTAAGCTCATTTTTGCGTATCGTCATATTTGTAGATGAAGCAAAGAATGATATTCACAACCCGTATATGCTCCTTTGGCGTGTAAGTAATAACATTGATGCCTCACGTGATTTATACTATTCAGACTCTATTGTGGCGATTGACGGAACCATGAAAACTGAAGTTGACGGATTTGAACGAGAATGGCCGGGAGATGTCGAATGTACCCCTTCGGTAGTGGAACGACTAAAAGCACTTTCGCTTTGGGATTTGGATCCGAAATTAGAAAAAAAATATCAGTTGTAACCCTTTATCTCCCCTAATTTAGGGGAATATGCTTAAGCAATTTGTTAGAAGCACTAATGTAATATTTATCTTATAGACAGATTATATAAAGAGGGAAAATAAAGTCCGATGCGTACGTTTAATGCGACTGTAGCAGTGACACTTTTGGTCGGCTCTACTTTTCTTAATGCAGCGACCTACAAAGGGCAAAAAATTTATATAGATACCTGCAAAGCATGCCACGGCGGCGGTCAATCATTAGCCGGATCGAAAAAACAGCGCGTATGGGAAAAACTGATGGAAAATAATGGCGAAGCACTGGCCAATATCCATCTCTCCTCCAAAAAAGCACAAGGGTCTTGGGAATATTTTAAAGATCGCAGATACACAAAAAATGCACACCATCTCGAAGACTTTTTAGTTCGGTACGGATCCGACAGCGGTAATGTACCTGCTTGTGATTAAATTAATTAACCCCCCGCTACTTTAACGGGTGACGTTCCTCTAAACCAAACTTCGCTAAAATACGCCACTTTTATTATTATTCGGAGATACCATGGAAAAGATGTGGTCAGGACGTTTCACACAGGATGCGTCAACCCTTTTGGAAAAATTTAATGCTTCAATCATGTTTGATCAAAAACTTTACCGTGAAGATATCGAAGGCTCAGTCGCACACGCTAAAATGCTAGCCCATCAAGGGATCTTAACGGAAGAAGAGTGCACCTCGATCGAAGCGGGAATGGGACAAGTGTTACGTGAAATAGAATCCGGTGCATTTGAATGGAAGATCGGGGATGAAGATCTCCATATGGCGATTGAAAAACGGCTTACCGCTATTATCGGAGAAGCGGGGAAAAAACTTCATACCGCACGTAGCCGTAACGATCAAGTAGCCCTTGATTTTCGCCGCTATGTACTCCGTAAAAATCGTGAGATTGTCGAACAGATAAAAGCATTGATGGAAGTGGTTGTGGATATTGCACGAGATCATACCACGACGTTGCTTCCGGGAATGACCCATTTGCAGCACGCTCAGCCGATTAATTTTGCCTTTCACCTACTTGCGTATGCTTCAATGTTCAAACGTGATATTGAGCGCTTTGAGAGCTCTGTTGAACGTAATAATATCTCTCCGATCGGATGTGCCGCATTGGCCGGAACACCGCATAATATTAACCGTGAAATGACCGCTCAAATGCTTGGATTTGATTCGGTAAGCATTAACTGTCTCGATACGGTGAGCGATCGTGATTTTGCACTCGAAATTTTATTTAATATTTCAACGTTAATGATGCATATCTCCCGTTTAGCCGAAGAGATTATCCTCTGGTCGAGCTATGAATTTCGTTTTGTTGAACTCTCCGATGAATATTCGACCGGTTCATCGATTATGCCGCAAAAGAAAAATCCCGATGTCCCTGAACTTCTTCGCGGTAAAACGGGTCGAGTTTTCGGTAATTTGATGGGGCTTTTGACCGTAATGAAAGGGTTGCCGTTAGCTTATAATAAAGATACCCAAGAAGATAAAGAGGGGGTATTTGACAGTGTTGAAACGGCTGAAATCTCTCTTGAAATCTTACGAGCGGCACTTAAGACCATGACGATTAAACCTCAAAATATGCTGCGGGCATGCAAACTCGGGCATCTCAGTGCCACGGATTTAGCCGATTATCTCGTCGAACATTGCGGGGTTCCGTTTCGTGAAGCGCACCATATTACCGGACGCGCCGTTGCCCGTGCCGAAGTGCTCGGGATTGATTTGAGTGATATTGACTATGCAGAACTTTGTGCCATTGATGAGCGAATCCAAGAAGACGTGATGGCTTATTTGGCAATCGAGCACTCTATGAATGCCCGAATATCACAAGGCGGTACGGCTGAAATCCGTACATTGGAGCAAATTATTTATTTTGACCATTATCTTAAGGATGTGAAATGAAAATTCTTGTTAGTCACCAGAGTGAGATGAAATTTGAGGCGAAAACCGAAAAAAGCAGTTTTATTATCGATTGTCCGCAAATCTCTCCGATTGAGTATTTTTTAAGCGGGATTATCACGTGCAGTGCGACGGACGTGATCATGTTGCCAAAACAACAAGGGTATGAGGTAAAAAATCTCGAAGTAAGCGGTGAAGTGGTTCGTAATGAGGATGCTCCGCGTAAATTTAATACGCTGCATCTCGAATACCGTTTTGAATCGAATGCGGATGATACATTGGCGGCGCGCTGGGTAATGGCGAGTTTAGAGACCTATTGTTCGACAATCAATACCATCCGCGATACGACGGCAATTACCTACACGATTGTCCATAACGGCAAGGTGATTCGTGAAAACGAAGGGATGATAAGCGGCGGTGGAAGTGCTGTCGATTTCGGTACACTACAAGGGTGTAATGCCTAAGGATTAAAAGAAATCCTTAGGGTCGGCATCGGCAAAATGGCCCCATTTGAGCTTCGCTCCGCCGAGGATATGAAAATGGAGATGTCCTACTTCCTGCCCGCCGTTTTCTCCGATATTACTGATAATTCGGTATCCGCTCTCGTCAATTCCACATGCTTTTGCTACCTCTTGCATAAACGTTGCCATTCTCCCCATAACATCCCCTGGAATATCGTTAAAACTTTGATAATGGGCTTTCGGAATCGCTAAAACGTGAACGGGAGCTTTCGGATTGATATCATGAAACGCATAAAATTCTTCATTTTCAGCAACGGTATTTGAGGGAATTTCTTTGTTAATAATTTTACAGAAAATGCACATGCTAAACCTCTTTTTTAATGCTATTGTAGCACATGGTTTGTCCCTTGAAGCTAATTATAAAAGAGTTTTGACTACAATATACTCCAAATTGAAAGCACTTTCAGAAATAATGTTAACATGTTTTAAAGCTTTCAGAAAACCATCAATGGAGACTCTATTTTGCAAGAGTGGTATGACGCTATAAAATCGGCCGATACGATTGATAAAATCGAAGAGATACGGATCGCCGTTTTCGGAAAAAAAGGGATAATGAACGCTGAGTTTGCCCGTATGAAAGATGTCCCCGATGCGGAAAAAGGGGCATTTGCGAAAGAGCTCAATATCCACAAAGAGGGATTGAACGCTCTGTTGCTCGATCGCAAACTTTTTTTAGCGATGGAACATTTACAAGAGACGATGAAATCAGAAGCGATTGATGTCAGTTTGTATTCGCCCAGCAGTGAGCGCGGATCGCTTCATCCCGTTATGGAAACGATGGATCGAATCGTAGAATACTTTGTCGCCATGAATTTCTCGGTACAAACGGGACCGATGGTAGAAGATGATTTTCACAATTTTGAAGCGTTAAACCTCCCTAAATACCATCCTGCCCGTGATATGCAGGATACTTTTTATTTCAAAGACTCGATGCTGTTGCGTACCCATACCTCTCCGGTACAAATCCGAACGATGCTCTCAACGAAGCCTCCGATTCGGATGATCGCTCCGGGTGCGGTATTTCGACGCGATTATGATATCACCCATACTCCGATGTTTCATCAGGTTGAGGGGTTGGTGGTTGAAGAGGCGGGGAAAGTCTCTTTCGCCAATCTCAAATTTATCCTCGAAGATTTTCTGAAAACGATGTTCGGCGATGTCGAAGTTCGTTTTCGACCGAGTTTTTTCCCGTTTACGGAGCCATCAGCCGAAGTGGACATCAGCTGTATTTTCTGCGGCGGGGAAGGGTGCCGTGTTTGTTCGAAAACCGGATGGCTTGAAGTCCTCGGATGCGGGATTGTCGATCCGAATGTTTTTAAAGCGGTCGGCTATGAGAATGTCAGCGGTTATGCGTTCGGTTTAGGGGTTGAGCGGTTTGCGATGCTCATCCACCGAATCGGTGATTTACGCTCTTTATTTGAGGGAGATACGAGATTATTGGAGCAGTTTAGATGATCGTAACAAAAAATTGGTTAAACGAATGGATCGATCTTAGTGAAGTAAGCACGGAACAGTTGCTTAAAACATTAAATTCGATCGGTTTGGAAGTAGATCGGCATGATGTTATACGTGTGGCTGATGGCGTTGTAATCGGTTATGTCGAAGCATGTGAAAAACATCCTGATGCCGATAAACTCAATGTATGTCAAGTCAATATCGGGAACGAAGTGCGTCAAATCGTATGCGGGGCTTCGAATGTTCGTGCAGGTATATATATAGCGCTGGCTACGGTCGGTGCGGAACTTCCCGGCGGTCTTAAAATCAAAGAGGCAAAACTCCGAGGTGTTGATTCTCACGGTATGATTTGTTCGTCAAAAGAGATCGGGTTACCAAGCATGGGTGAGGGGATTATGATCCTCGATGAAAGCATCGGCGAATTGGTAAAGGGTAAAAATCTCAATGAATACAGTGTATTCAATGATGATGTTATCGAGATTGAACTGACCGCCAATCGCGGCGACTGTCTAAGCATTCACGGTATTGCACGCGATCTACGTGCCGCATTGGCACGCCCTCTTCGAGAAAAAAATGTTAAAGATGAACAAGAGGGGCGCTTGGGTATCGGACGGATCTTGCAGTTACAGCATACTGAAACTTTCAGCAGTGATCTTTTATTCGGTGCGGTAGAGGTTAAAGAGCTCCGTGTCCCTTTAATTATTTCCCTTCGTTTGGCAATCATTGAGCAAGTCTACACCACCGCAGTCGATGCGTTGTTATTTTATGCGACACAAAGTACCGGAGTTATTCTACGAGCCTATCCGTTTAATAAATTCGGTGACGGTGAGAATAAAGGGATAATTACCCTTGAAAATGATGAAAACGGATATGCCTCTTTATACGGGAAAGAGAAAGTCTCTGTTATCGGGGTTTCTCAAGAAAAAGAGTCTCATTTTACCGCATTTGAAGGATTGGCTATTATAGAAGCGAGCTACATCGCTCCCGATGTGATCGCTAAAAAAATGGGAGAGAAAAAAGTTCCGAGCTGTCCTCATTATTACCGTACATCACGCGGAAGCGAACCGAAAATAGAGATCGGTATCCGCTATGCGGCAGAATTATTTGAAAAGTATTCCCCTTCACAAGTTTACGGCGGAAATATTGAGCTAACGACAACGTATGAACCTCGCATTATCAGTATGGACGAAGCGGAGTTTGAATCGTTTATCGGTCTTAAGATTGATAAAACCCGTATAACGCAGATCTTTAAAAATCTAGGGATGGATTTGGGTAAAACCAAAGGGTCTAATTTCGCGATTTCCGTCCCTAAATTTCGCCACGATATTGTGAATAAACAAGATATTGTTGAAGAGATTGTTCGGATTGTCGGAATTGATAATATCCCTTCCAAACCGCTCGTTTTTGCGGAAGCGAATCAAATGAGCAAGGATTTGACCGAATATAAAAAGAGTCGTATGTATCGACACCGCTCTGCTCAAAGCGGATTTTACGAGGCTGTCCATTTCGTCTTTAACGAACGTCTGCAGGTTGAGAAATTTGGATTTGGGTGTACGGATGTTTCCAAAGAGCTTTTAAACCCAATTACGGCAACTTTTGATACGCTTCGTCCGACATTATTGGTAGGCCTTTTGAATTCCGCCTCCGCCAATGTAAAAGTGAATCAAAAGAAAATTGCTCTGTTTGAAACAGGGATGGTTTTCGATACGAACCGCAATGAGTCTAAACGCTTTGGATTCATTGTTTCAGGTCCGCTAGAGGGTGATAAAATTGCGAATGCAGGCAAACCTTCGGTTATCGATTTTAGTACTTTTACACAATTGATAGCGGATATAGTCGGATCATTTGAATTGGTACAGCATACGCCGTTACATTCTTTGGCTCACCCTTATGTATGTGCAAAAGTGATGATTAACGGTGAGGAGGCAGGGGAAATTTTCCGTCTTCATCCGTCGGTAGAAGAGGAGTTTGATCTCTCTCAAACATTTATGTGTGAACTTAAAACCGATTCCCTTCCGTATGGGCTCGTTGAAGCTCAACCGTATTCAAAATATCAGGCATCATTTAGAGATTTGAGTATTTTGATTGCTAAATCGGTGACGTATGAGAGTATTAAAGCGGTTATTGAAAAACATGCATCGGTACAAATTAGACGGTTCTATCCGGTAGATCGTTATGTTTCGGAGAGTTTGGGTGATCAAATGAGCTTAACGCTCCGTTTTGTACTCCAATCCGATGAAAAAACACTTGAAGAAGAGGATATCAATGCCGCGATGGAGTGGATACTCAGCGGTCTTCGTGATGAGTTGGGGGCAGGTTTGCGATGATGTCTGCCAAGGTTTATCCCGCAAAAGCATTCGGGTTTAAAAGTGATTCAATAGCGCCGGATAAATCGATCTCTCATCGCTCGGCTATGTTCGCGATTTTGGCGGAAGGTGAGAGCCGAATTGAGAATTTTCTCCGTGCCGAAGATACACTGAATACCCTTAAAATTGTAGGCCATTTAGGTGCTGAAATTACGGATGACGGTTCGGTTATCACGATTCGTTCACACGGAATACAAGAGAGTTCCGAAATTCTCGATTGCGGTAATTCGGGGACGGGGATGAGACTGTTTTGCGGACTTCTTAGTTCAGCAGAGGGGCACTTTATCCTCACGGGAGATGAATACCTTAAACGTCGGCCGATGAAACGGGTAACTCAGCCGTTACGTTCTATCGGAGCCAAACTCGATGGGCGTAACAACGGCGATCTTGCCCCTTTATCGATTCGGGGAGCATCGCTAAAAGCATTCGACTATACCTCTCCGATTGCGTCGGCACAGGTGAAAAGTGCGATGATGCTTGCCGCTCTTCGTTCAAACGGCGTGTGTACGTTTAAAGAACCTGAACTCAGCCGTGACCATACGGAACGGATGTTGCGCGGAATGGGTGCCCGTGTTGAGATTAACGGACTAGAAACGAAGATTTGGCCGTTGGAGAAACCTCTTCAGCCTCTTCATATTCGTGTTCCCGCTGATCCCTCTAGTGCTTTTTTCTTTGCGGTAGCGGCGGCGATTACGCCGGAGTCTTCGGCCATTATCGAAGGGGTTACCCTTAATCCGACCCGTATCGAAGCGTTTAAAGTATTGGAGCGGATGGGGGCTAAAATTACCTATTCATTAGAGGATGAGCGGTATGAACCGATCGGAACGATTACCGTCAAGTATGCTCCTCTAAAAGCCGTTGTAGTAGAAGAGAACATCGCATGGCTCATCGATGAACTTCCGGCACTCTCCATCGCTATGGCGTGTGCTGAGGGGAAAAGCGTTATTAAAAATGCCGAAGAGTTACGGGTCAAAGAGTCCGACCGTATTAAAACGGTTGTTGATAATCTGAATCTTTGCGGGATTGAGACTGAAGAGTATTCGGATGGTTATGCGGTAAAGGGCGGAGAGTTAAAATCGGCTGTAGTGAACAGTTACGGAGACCATCGCATCGCAATGAGTTTTTTAATAGCAGGACTTAAATGCGGCATGAAAGTGGAAGATGTCGAGTGTATCAACACCTCATTTCCTAACTTTTTTGAACTTTTGGGAATGTGCGGCAAGGTTGAGAAATGAAAATCGAGTTGGCGGAGAGTTACGGGTTTTGTTTTGGAGTGAAGCGGGCGATTAAAATCGCCGAAGATAATCGAAACTCGGCGACGTACGGACCGCTTATCCATAATGCCAATGAGATTGATCGATTAAAAAACGATTTTAATGTTGCTTTGAGTGAAAATCTCGATACCTTCAAAGCGGGTGATATTGCCGTTATTCGTACGCACGGTATCCCCAAACAAGAGTTGACCTTATTGCATGAGCGTAAAGTCAATGTTGTGGATGCGACTTGTCCGTATGTGACCAAACCGCAACAAATTTGTGAAGAGATGAGCTCTCAAGGGTATGATATCGTCATTTTCGGCGATGAGACCCACCCTGAAATTAAAGGGGTAAAAAGCTATGCCAAAGAGCATGTTTATGTTGTCAACAGCCCCGATGAGATTGATCTTTTGCGGTTGCGGGAAAAAGTAGCGACGGTAGCACAAACCACCCGTAAGGTAGAAGAGTATCAGCAAATCGTCGGAAAATTGATGGCAACGCATAAAGAGGTACGGGTTTTTAATACGATTTGCAATGCAACGTTCGATAACCAAGATGCCGTACGAAAATTGGCACAGCAGGCCGATGTGATGATTGTTATCGGGGGTAAAAACTCTTCAAACACCAAACAGCTTCATTCGATTGCTAAAGAGTATTGTCCGGACAGTTATCATATTGAGAGCCAAGAAGATTTGCAATCCGAATGGTTTT
>Ga0209800_10000364_pt1 | contig 77893 bp, 71 predicted proteins | sample Higcelweek8metaG_FD_187174 | JGI IMG/M metagenome (GOLD analysis project Ga0209800, IMG submission 187174) | Freshwater pond sediment microbial communities from the University of Edinburgh, under environmental carbon perturbations - High... | ecosystem: Environmental > Aquatic > Freshwater >... | reverse complement strand
AAAGGTAAGCAGGAAGGAAATCAATAGAGTTCAGTGGCTCATGAACACAAGACCTCGAAAGGTTCTTGGATATTACAATCCACAGGAGAAAATGGCAGAACTGTTGCACTAAAAATTGGAGACCGCCAAGCAATAAATCTGATCAATTAGGATAATTTAATATACCAGAGTGTAAGTATTTTGAATTATTCTAGTCATCTTAAAATCATGTTGACCACTTAAAAAAATGGTACACTCTCGTTGTTTCATCCTTCAACATAATGGAGACAATACATGATACCTTTTCGCTCACGCTTTATCTTTTCAATAATGACGCTTGCGGCTATTCTCACCGCCGATCTTGCCATCACCATGATAAATAAATATATCATGACATTCAAAAGCACATACGATCTTCACCTTGTAACTCTGGCGGGTATTCTTGTAGTACTCGTCCTCTTTTATATTCTGATCAAAAACATTTCCAAACTCTCAGACTGGGCGGTACGTACATTTGTTCACGCGGGAAAACGCTGGCTCGGGAGGTCTATCGGTCTCTACCTCACGATTATTGGTCTTTTTGTGCTGATCTACGCGGGTTATTACTGGGCGTGGTTCGACAAAAACCTTTTCGAAGAGATTTTAATATATTTCAGATCCCTCATCTGAAATATATTAAAACGGGAGAGGAACGTAAGCCGAATTCTGTTTGTGCGACCATCTATCTCGACCGCATGTTGCCATACAGCTCAAGCAGCCTACCCGCAGCCTCGGAGGAGCGTCCTCAAACAGCTGCTTATTTGGCTTTGCACCGGACGGGGTTTACATTGCCGTTTTCATTACTGAAAACGCGGTGAGCTCTTACCTCGCCGTTTCACCCTTACCCTTGCGGGCGGTATACTTTCTGTTGCACTTTCCATCGCCTCGCGGCGCCCGGGCGTTACCCGGCGTCCTGCTCCTGGGTGTTCGGACTTTCCTCACTCCTTACGGAGCGCGATCGCTTGTTCCTCTCCCATGGTCAAACTATCGGGCAAAGTCCTCCGTGTCAAGGAGCTTGATCCAGTTCTTCTTGAGAATCCCTTCAGTTTTTTCAGTGTCGTTAACCCGGATGATCACAACCGCACTTTCCGAGCGCTTCAACGGCGCTGAAAAAATCGAGATTATATTGACATTATTATCCGCAAGTATCCTGAGAACAGCATTCAAACCGCCCGGATGATGAGGCACTTCAAGCGCAATACCCTCTTCCACATCAAATTCCATCTCATTACGGGAAAGTTCAGCTACCGCTTTTTCTGTCTGACTGACAATAATCGAGACCGGAATATACTCATCTTCACCGGAATTCGCGATACAGTAAATATCAACACCGATTTTCTCCAGAAGTGTGGTTACTTCCACAAGTTGACCCGGCTGGTCTTTCAGAATGATTTCAATGATATTGATTGCCATGGGCTCCTCCTCGTGATGCTACCGGATCTGTCCAGATCTTCGGCATTAAAAAAGTTCTTTCAAAAAAACACACTACTCTATACGCATAATCCCTGATCCATACGGCGGAACGGCATTCTCATATATGCATTCCGGATGACCATGCGATGAATATACATACTTATACGGATATTTCAATTTTTTTATGAGAACCCGGATAACTCATTTTGATTTATTAATAATAACGTTCGTTACCCTCGGCGTATATTTTATAGATACTATTAATCCGATACATCAGGATCCATCATGATAATACGTCCCGCAACACATGACGATCTGCAAGTCCTCGGGAAACTCGAACGTGAATCGTTTGACAATCCATGGAGTGAGGCGATCCTTGACGGAGAAATCGCCAGGGATGACGCACTGATCATTGTTTCAGAGTCCGACGCGCTCACAGGTTATGCGATTTTCAGATGCGGCATCGATACTGCGGAACTTTTCCGTATCGGCGTCAAAAAAGAGTTCCGTCGAACCGGAATAGCGGCATCATTGATCACCGAAGGTGAAAAATGGTGTAAAGAACGTCATGTGTTCACGCTTCTCCTTGAAGTTAATGAAACAAATATCAGTGCACGAGCACTATATACGAAGCTTGGATTTGTTGAAACAGGAAGACGAAAAGGGTATTACGATTCAAATGCGGCAATTCTTATGGAAAAAAAATTATGAGCAATCTAGACATTAAAAAAGCTGTCTTTCACAAAAGCGCGACAGATCCATCTCAGTTTCCCAATTATCCTTACCCTGAGTTTGCTTTTTTCGGACGATCAAATACGGGCAAATCTTCTCTTATAAGCTATCTTCTCGGCGGGAAGGTATTCGTAAAAACAGGTTCCCGCCCCGGACATACGCAGACTGTCAATTTTTTCGTGGTCAACGAAAACATGTCGATTGCCGATCTGCCAGGTTTCGGATACGCAAAAGCACCTGCGCATATCCGTGAAGGTTTTTTGCCTATGATCAAACGGTATATCAATGAACGGGAAAATCTCCGAATCGGATTTCTGTTGGTTGACTCACGCAGGGAACCTGAGGTTGAAGAGTTGGAAATAATCAAACTCCTCACAGCGAGGAAGATACCGACGGCGATTGTAGCGACAAAAGCTGATAAATTGACACGCAATGAAATGGCTAACCAGCTTAAAAAAATCGCACGTGCATTCGGTATTGAAGAGTCAGATATTTTTCCGACCTCCAGTCTTAAAAAAACAGGCAAAGATCAGATAATATCTCTTCTTGCCGAGAATGCTCACCGTCAATAATCCGTTCATATCGTATGGAAGCAATCCTCAAAGGAATAACATCAACCGAACTCCATGAAATGTTCTCCGATATGGGAGTCACACCCCATATCGCCCGAAGAATACAGGGCTCGGTATTCCGAAACGGAGCGTTCCCGCAGTCTCTGCCTGAAATATCGCCCTCTTTATTAAATCGGATCGCTCCGCACTGCACGGTTCCGGAACTTTCTCTTACCGGAAAATTCGAATCATCTTCAGACGGATTCACCCGATATCTCTTTGCGGGAGATGATGGTTGTCAATTCGAGTCAGTGAGAATACCCATTACGAATCGTCCCGGAAATGAATCCTATGTTGTATGTGTAAGTTCACAGATCGGATGCGCACAGCGCTGTGAATTCTGTGCAACGGGCAAAATGGGTTTAACACGAAATCTCGCTGTATGGGAAATCATCGATCAGGTATTCCAGATAAAAAAAGACTCCGCATATCCGGTCAGAGGAGTCGTATTTATGGGGATGGGTGAACCGATGTGCAATCTTGACGCGGTACTAAAAGCCGCGGAGATAATGATTGAACCGTCGGCTCTCGCGATCTCCGCGAAGAACATCACTATTTCAACATCAGGGATCGTTCCCGGAATCCAAAAACTTATATTAGAGAAAAGACCATACCGGTTGATAATATCCCTGTCCTTTTCGAATTCCGAACAACGCCGTAAATTCATGCCGATTGAGCACACGTATCCTCTTAATGAACTGATTTCCGCCATCCGTGATTATCAGCTTTATACCGGAGACAGAGTCACCCTTGCATGGACGATGATATCAGGAGTCAATACTGATGAGAAATCAGCGGCTGACCTTGCAGAATTGATTGGCGGCATACCCGTTAAGATTGACCTTATTGACGTCAACGATTCTTCAGGGAGATTCCTGCCGCCGGGAAACACCGAACTCAATCAATTCAGGGATTATCTCAGACTTCATCTTCACGCCCCGATCAGCCGTAGATACAGCGGCGGAAAAGACATCAATGCCGCGTGCGGGATGTTGGCTTCCGGTACAGTAGAATGAGTTTGACTTGAAGTTTTTTACCATATTTATATATTAGTATCTATATTCGTATAATTTGGTATAAAGAGGGATCAATGAAGCTGTCAACACGAAGCAGATATGGAATACGTCTGATGCTTGAATTATCCAAGAACTATGGTAAAGGAACTATTTTTCTCAAAGACATAGCGAAGAATCAGGAAATATCTGAAAAATACCTCAGCCAGCTGATTATCCCTCTCCGAGGAGCGGGTCTTGTCCAGTCAACACGCGGAGCTCACGGCGGGTACGCACTCGCCAAGTCGGCTGAAGAGATCAACCTCTATGAGATTGTCAAAGCACTCGATGGTCCAATTTCCGTAGTCGAATGCGTTACCAATCCTAAAGTATGTTCCCGCTTTGATTTGTGTCCCACACAAAAGATATGGAAAGGACTGAATGACTCCATGATCAAATACCTGACCGAGATAACCCTTGAATCATTAAAGTCTTCATGTTCAGATAAAGACGCCGGGAATCTTTATTCTATATGACGGCTGCATCTCTGAATTTATTTTCTCTGTGATTTTCTGATATTAACAGCTATTATCAACCAACATGGATGCAATAGTATGTGCATTAAATACTATTGCATCCGTAGTAATTAACTTGACATTTTATCACACTACCCTACTATTGCTATTATATTGATAGTATATAAATGGAGGTAATAATTATGTCTGATTCTAAGAAAAATGGTTTTGCAACTTCAGCGGTACATGCGGGTCAATCACCAGATCCCACTACACTCTCCCGGGGAATACCCGTTTACCGTACAAGTTCGTTCGTATTTAAAAGCGTAAAACACGGGGCTGATCTTTTCGGACTGAAAGAATTCGGGAATATCTACTCACGGCTTGGAAATCCGACTCTCGCGGTTCTTGAGGACAAGATAACCGCACTTGAAGGCGGCGCGGCTTCCGTAGCGACCGCGTCCGGAACCGCAGCTATTTTCAATACGATCATCACAATCGCTCGTGTCGGGGATGAAATCGTGGCCGCTACAAATTTATACGGCGGCACATACACTCAGTTCGACGCAATCCTTCCCGATCTCGGAATCACGACAAAGTGGGCCAATATTCATGATCTATCGAGTTTCAAAAAAGCGATTACCAATAAAACACGTCTGGTGTACATCGAAACAATCGGAAATCCCGCGCTGGATTTTGCGGATATAAAGGGAATCGCTGAAATAGCTCATGCGCACAATCTTCCGCTTGTGGTCGATGGTACATTCACCACTCCCGCACTCCTCCGCACTATCGATCACGGCGCCGATATTGTGATCAACTCCCTTACTAAATGGATCGGAGGGCACGGCTCTGCAATCGGCGGTGTCGTGACAGACTCCGGTAACTTTGACTGGTCTGATCCCAAGTTCGTCCTGTTCAATCAGCCTGACAAAAATTATCATGGTCTTCGCTGGGCGATCGATCTGCCGCCAGAGCTCAGAAAAATCGCATTCGCCCTCAGATTCAGAACGGTTCCGCTCCGCAATCTCGGAGCGTGCCTTTCCCCGGACAACGCATGGATATTCCTCCAAGGCGCTGAAAGTCTTCAGTTGAGAATCGCTAAACACAGCGAAAACGCTCTTGCGGTCGCGCAATATCTCAAAAAACATCCTAAGGTCGCATGGGTACGTTACCCTGGACTTCCCGATGATCCTAGCTATTCAATCGCAAAGAAATACCTTACAAAAGGATTCGGCGGAATGGTGGTATTCGGCGCAAAAGGGGGATATGAAAGCGGTGTGAAATTCATCGAAGGTCTCAAGCTGTTCTCTCACCTCGCGAATGTAGGTGACGCGAAATCTCTTGCGCTTCACCCCGCGAGTACATCCCACTCCCAGCTCACTGAAGAACAGCAGAAAGAATCGGGACTCTCCCCCGACCTTATCCGTCTTTCTATCGGCATAGAGGATATTGAAGACATCATTGCCGATATCGATTTCGGTTTATCTTTTGTATGATATAGTAAAATGACAGCAAGAAAGAATCTGTCCTGATATCACGGACAGATTCTTTCTTTTGACCCTATCACTGCAATCCTCTTATGATTCAACTGTCTCAATGCAATAAAGTGAATTATCGCCGTAGGTTTACGAGAGAATCATTCACTATAGCATTTCACGATATGAATAGTTGGAGTTATGCCATGAAATATCTTTCATTTCCGAATAGAATGTAAAGATATTTCTGCACAACTCCAACTAAATGCATTATTTAATTCGTGAAATGCTCTAATAGATGATTTAAATCTGAATCACGAAATATCTTTAATATGTTTTTTCAATACAGAGATGTTCCAATAAAGTTGTAATATTTCGTGGCACATATTCAACAGGGTATTTAATGGTGTGACTGATTCTGAAAACAATAGTCCAATCTAAAATACCTAGATCCGTTCGCAAACTGCCCCAGCAACAACTTTTCTTCCGCAAAGTGAATTCATACACACTCACGGTGTGGCTTAACAGTTTATATCATAACCATGCATAGATTCAACTGAATACTTCGGAGACCACATAACGCATGACATTGCACGTTCCCATCAAAAGTTTCGTGTTATTATTTCGGGGTTTAGGTTTATCAATCTATAAAAAAGCTCCAATACGGATACTCTTATTTCCTCGCATTGGAGCCTTAAAATTTTGCGGAATATAGTCTTAATCCTCTTGATAAACCGGAGTGGACAGATACCGCTCACCTGTGTCCGGGAACAATACAACGATTGTTTTTCCCTTGTTCTCCGGGCGTAAAGCCAATTCAGTCGCGGCGAATGCTGCCGCTCCCGAGGAAATCCCGATCAGAAGACCTTCTGTTTTTGAAAGTTGTCTCGCAGTATTGAAAGCATCCTCATTCTTAACCTTGATAATTTCATCGATAATTGACGTGTTAAGAACATCAGGCACAAACCCGGCGCCTATCCCCTGAATTTTATGAGCTCCGGGATTACCTCCTGAAAGAACGGGAGAATCATTCGGTTCAACCGCTATTATTTTGACATCGGGATTATTCTTTTTAAGAACCTCCCCCACCCCGGTGATTGTTCCGCCTGTACCCACCCCAGCGACAAAAAAATCAACCTGGCCGTCGGCATCTCTCCATATCTCTTCCGCGGTTGTTTTTCTGTGAATTTCAGGATTCGCGGGATTCTTGAACTGTTGCGGAATAAATGAATTCGGGATTTCAGCGCCAAGTTCTTCAGCCTTTTTTATCGCTCCTTTCATTCCGTCAGAACCGGGAGTCAGCACAAGCTCCGCTCCAAGCGCCTTTAACAGGTTCCGCCGTTCTACACTCATTGTCTCAGGCATGGTAAGTATAAGCCTGTATCCTTTTGCCGCGGCTACAAATGCGAGAGCTATACCCGTATTTCCGCTTGTCGGTTCAATAATAACGGTACCTTTTTTTATCTGTCCGCTATCCTCTGCGGATCGAATCATCGCATATCCAATGCGATCTTTTACACTGCCAAGCGGATTAAAGTATTCAAGTTTCGCAAGAATCCTTACAGGCAGACCCTTAACTCTTCCGTAATTCTGCAATTCGAGGAGGGGCGTATTTCCGATAGTTTCAGTAAGGTTTTTAAATATTTTTGACATTGAGTTCTCCTTTATTACTTATGCTATCACAATAGTAGTGATTCAAGGATTTGTCAATCTATTATTGATAAATATATCACTAAGTAATGATACTTACCCAAAAATTAGTACACGTATAAATGAGATTATGATCCTGCATCTTGAAGGCTTGACTTTCTTTCTATACACAATCATCGGATCCTTCAATATGACAGATGCTGTCCAGGAATACATTCGTGAAGCTGTTATAATGGGAATCCTGTATCTGAATGGAATATACTTATAACCCTTTTCAGCTTCTGCCTGCCATTTCATATAGATTGAAATCTGATCCCGTATAAAAAGTTCAAAATCATTCCTGTATCCGTCGACATCCGCTTTATGAAGGCTCTTTAAAGGATACCCTGCGATTGGCAGATACCTACGACCCAAACCATTGTCCTCATCAATATCACGAATAAAATTGATATACTGCATTGCCCGTCCGAGCATCACCGCTGATTCATGGGATTCGGTGTTCAATTCCATCAGACTGCACATATATAATCCGATTACCTCGGCGGAACCGTATATGTATTCAATGGTCTCATTCAGGGTGTTATATTCCTTTTTTGAAAGATCAAGTTCCATGGAATGGAAAAACGATGTCGCCCATTCAGTTCTGAATCCGCATTCTTTCTCAAGCCGTACAAAATCATCAATCACAGGATTCCCTGATGGACTCCCTTGTACCGCCTTCAGATACGCATCACGATACGCGTAAAATCCATTTTTGTCCTGCGGAACAGAGTCTACATAATTGTCCGCGGTACGCACAAACGCATACAGGATGAATACCCGTTCCCGTATTTTTTTCGGGAAGAAAATACTCGAATAAAAATACGTTTTACTGCCTTTCTTGAATATCTCTCGCGCATTAGCATTCATTTTTCTTTTATACCATTTTAAATAAAATATTATCCGGAACACATTTGTCCAGATGTGAAGAATCAATCCCTGTCGTTAATTCCATGTACATCATTTAATATATACTCATCAACCCGTGTTATTACAAATCAAGATTAATAATCCATTGCAGACAACCATTTTATCCTGATCGCACTCAATCGACAATGATATATCCCGGTATTCGTTTGACAGGAATTTTTGTTGACTCATTCATCACTGACATATTTCATAAATAGATGGATATTTTGGTTTTTATGGACGGTTTGCTTCTTTCTTGTTCAATAAAGAAAAAAGCAGTAGTACCACTAATCTGAACCCATACGGGCAGTGAAAATTACCTTAATATCATATTCAATTCATGTGCATTTTCTCAATCACAATTCAAAAGGACAACACAATGAAAAGAACAGCATTACTTTTCACAATTTTTGCGGTACTAATTACGGGGGCGTGCGATACTGCCCAGAAAAAGGACACTAACCCATCATCAAAAGATGAAAAAGCGGATATCTCTCTCAAGGACACTATTGTTAACCATAAGGAGTACTACGAAGACGGTACTCTTAAGGGTGAAGGCAAAGCTCTGTATAAGATCATAATTAACAAGCCCAAACGCATCAAACAGGGTCACTGGATACTCTATTATAAAGATGCGAAAAAAATCACCATGTCTGAGGGCGAATATACGGATGATATCCAGACAGGGAAATGGACATTCTATTATAAAGACGGAAAGAAACGTGAAGAAGGAATGTATACAAACGGTACAATCAACGGTGAATGGATCAATTACTATCCCACCGGTGAAATGAGTTGGAAGGGAACCTTTGTTATTGTCGATAAGAAGGATGAAACAACAGGCGTAATGAGTAAAGCGGGACAACTCGAAGGAAAGAAAACTTCATTCCATAAATCAGGTCCAGTTCTTAAAGAAGAAGAATTCCATAACGGTGTTCTGAATGGAAGAACACAGGAGTATTACGAAACCGGTAAGCCAAAAGTAATCATGATGTTTAAAAATGGAAAGAAGAACGGCGCGCTCAGTGAATGGTGGGAAACCGGCAAACGTAAAACAGAAGGTTTTTTCGCCGAAGACAAACAGACAGGCATGTGGAAAATGTATTTTAATAACGGTAACGTCGCTCTTGAGGGAATGTTCGCGGATGGAAAACTTGACGGACTTTGGAAATTTTATTCCAGAGAAGCTCTTCTTCAGAAAGAAGGTAAATATAAAGCCGCAAAAGAATCAGGACTCTGGTCTTTCTATTCATATGAGAACGGTAAAAAAACACTCGCAATGGAATTAGCTCTCTCCGGAGGAATGATCGACAGTATGAATACGTGCAAAGAATATGTGAAGGGAGCACTCTCGGGAGAAGGTTATCTATCCGGAATCCCGAAAGGATTCTACCAGGTATATAAGAACGGTACACCCGCAGAAACAATTGAAGCTCAGAATCCACCAGACGATGATCCGGCAAAAAATGTTCAGATAAAATGGACTGGCAAATGGAAACCGCTGAAACGTAACGGAGCATGGACGGAATATTATCCGGGTACAAAAAAGAAAAAAACCGAGTCATCATATCTTATGGATAAAATGAACGGCGCATTTAAGGAATACTATACTAACGGCAATATCAAGGCTGAAGGAAAGTTTCTCAATAATAAGAAAAACGAAACATGGAAGTTTTATAACGAAGACGGGTCGGTCGATGAATCCAAATCAGGACTCTACATGCTTGATAAGAAAAGATGATATCCATGTGATCATCTGAGAATACCGTATTAATAACCGGAAGCGTGCCTGTGATATGGCACGCTTCATTAAGGACAGAGCCGATTACGCAGGATATTCCAAATGAAGCAACATCTGATTCTTTTCTTCCACCAATTTATCCGATTCTTTTTTCTTCTGACCCCATTTTTCGCACTCTCAGTTTTTCTTTCAATGACTAAAGGACATTCTGAGCGGGTAAGAAGAAAAACTGCTGTCAAGGTTACGCTGTCAGTATCGATAATCTGTTTAATCCTTTTTCTTTTCGGCAATTATATCTTCGACCTGTTCGGAATTACTATTGATGCATTCAGAATAGGTGCGGGAGCCCTGCTCTTTCTGACTGCAATATCGCTCTCGCAGGGAAAAAATCATGATATCACCGATAAAACCGGATCAGATATGATTGTTGTTCCCCTTTCAATTCCAATCATTGCCGGCCCCGCAACAATAGGTACTATTCTTATCATGTCAGCCGAATCATCTCAATATACCGCCAAGATTATCTCATTGTCCGCTCTTCTGCTTGCGATTACTTGTGTTGGACTTATTCTCCTTATTTCATCGTTTCTGGAACGAGTTCTTCACACGAGAGGCATCCTTATTCTCAGCAAAGTCACAGGTCTTATCCTGGCAGCGATAGCATCACAGATGATCTTTACCGGAATCCGTGCATTTATGCATTGAGACATATTTATATTTGGGGTACTTTAAAAGTATGAATAATGATTCCGCTAAATTTGTTCTCTCTTCATCAAAAGTCTCATATTCTTCTGTTTCTTTGTCATTTTTCAATCTGTTTAATCAGTATGGTCTGTTCATTCATAATTGATTTGTATCATGGATTTATCCGCTCTTTCACCGGATCCTGGGCAATACTCTTTATCGGTCTTTAATTTTTCATTTGTGGGTATGGTTTCGGGCTTGTTGATAAAATAATGAATCACTCATTACCGGTAAAAATGGTGAGAATATGAACCGATCAGCCATATGCTCTCAATTTAGAAAAATATCCACCTTCACACTGATTTCTCTCTTGCTACCTTTTATGACCTTTTATTATATGTATACATACTGGTTACTGCCTTTATTCCATGGATGGCATTTATGGAATAGACATACAACCGGTTCGGAGCTTTCAGTCCCGGGTTGCAAGAACGATATTTCCGAACATCATTACACTTATTGAACGATATGAACATTAATTACTAAGAGGCAGCCGTGCGTTTAAACGAATCACAATTGTCACAAAAAGTCGGCAATGCGGTACAAAGTCAGAAAATAATATCATTCGTGACATACACGCTTACTGACTATGGCGAAATGACTTTAAAAGAAATACTTCGAGGTATTCTTGAAAAGTACAATAGAATCGATCTATTGGATATAGCCTATACTTCCGCAAAAGAGCTTATAATCAACGCAACAAAGGCAAATCTCAAGAGAGTGCTATTCAAACAGATGAATCTGGATATCAATAATGAGCATGATTATGAAATTGGAATGGAGCAATTCCGTCAGAATCTGACTGAAGAAAAGATCAGAAGTTTCAAGGATCGGTTCAGGGAAAACAGCCTTCACGTAACTACGACTCTTTACTATAATATGAATGTACTTAATATAAAAGTTAAAAACAACTTCATGCTTGAACACATTGAGGAACAACGAATCAGGGATCGTTTTGCCAATGCGACAAGCTTTTCAAATCTATTTGATTTTTTTATGGAATACGGGGAGAATACAGAAGGTGCGGGCATGGGATTAACTCTTGTCGGTATTTTACTCGATCAATCCGGTATTGACAAACATGCCTTTACACTTTATTCGAGTAAAAAGTATCATGAAACAATCGCAAAATTAGAAATTCCCCTGGTTGACGATTATATCACTAAACGTCATAAATTTGATATGGAAACTGATGAACAGGGAATAGCTCCTGACGAACTACGTAAAGAATTTCATTATACCTACAGGGATTTTCACCCTTAAATAATCAGAAGCATCCCATCGTATCCTGACAATTGCTTTAGTGCCGGAGGATGGCACTGTGCCGAAAACACAAGTGAACCTCATAAATCTGATTTATGAGGTTCACTTGTGTTCATTTTAAAAAAATAAATTAATAGAGTAGCTCATAATAAAGGAGCCGTGCTCGCACACGGCTCCCTCTCATATTACAAGGGCCAATTTATACGCGGTATCTATTTCTTCTTCTGTGCCATGTCGACCCATACCGCGAGGAGGAGGATCAGCCCTTTAATAACATACTGAAATGTTATATCCAAGTTCATTAAACTCATACCGTTATCAAGAGACGCCATTACAAGCGCACCGATAATAGCTCCGAAAATCGTTCCTTCCCCACCCATGAGAGAAGTACCGCCAATTACCGCTGATGCGATCGCATCCATTTCAGCATTCTGTCCTGCTGAAACCGTTGCGGCATTAAGACGTGAAGTATACACAATCCCTGATATTGAAGTCATTACACCCATAATCATAAAAAGGATCATCGTTTTTCGGGGAATATTGATTCCGGAAAGTTTTGCAGCTTCCGCATTACCGCCGATTGCATACAGATGTCGTCCAAAGGTTGTATTATTTGCAACGAAAGAGAAAATCACCGTAAGAACAAGGACAAGAACAATTGACCAAGGTATTCCAAGATAAATTACCATGATCGTTGCGAATACACCGATAATTCCTGATATAAATACAAGCTTTGTGATCTCAAGATACATCGGCAATACATTAAAGCCATACTTGATTCGTGACGCGCGTTTTTTAAGATTCAGAATAATAAATATCAGAATTATTCCAATAGCAACATATAAACTGATATCATGTATCTGGCCTTCATTTACTTCGTGTATCATCGGCAGATAACCTTGACCGATAATTTTGAAAGAATGAGCAACCTTCTCAGTAGCCATTTCAAGCCCCTGAGTCTGTCCGCCGGTGATACCGATGATCAGTCCTCTAAATGCAAGCATAGAGGTAAGTGTAACAATGAATGCCGGAACATGCCGGTATGCTACCCAAAATCCATGCCATGCACCGATAGCAAGACCGACAACAAGTGTTCCTGCGACAGCGGCCGGAACTCCCCAGCCGAATCTTATCATCAGCATCGCACATACCGCACCGCAAAAACCGAGAACTGATCCCGATGAAAGATCTATATGCCCGGTAACGATAATAAGAACCATACCTATCGCAAGAATTGCGGTAAACACCGTCTGTACGAACAAGTTTGAAAGGTTTCTCGGTGTTAAAAATATGTTATCCGTTAAAAATGTAAATATCAACCAAATCGCAATCAACGCGATAAACATTGAATACTGTTTAATATTCACCTTTATTGATGAAAAAATCAGATCTTTGATTCGACTCTGTACTTTGTCCATTTTATCCTCCACCCAATGTTTCAATGCATATTGTAAAAATGATTATTTCCCGCCGGTAGCGTAATACATGACCTTTTCTTCCGAGGCATCTTCTCTCATAATACTCCCAGAAATTTTACCTTCGTGAACAACAATAATTCTGTCACTCATCCCTAGAATTTCCGGAAGCTCAGAGGAAATCATAATCACACAAACACCCTGATCCACAAGGTCATTCATGATATTATAAATCTCTACTTTCGCACCTACGTCAATCCCCCGTGTAGGTTCATCAAGAAACAGAACCTTCGGCTTGGTCAGAAGCCATTTTGCGATAACGACTTTTTGCTGATTACCACCGGAAAGATTTTTCACTCTCTGCTCAAGTGACGGTGTTTTCGTACGAAGTTCTTTCACATATCTGTCAGACAGTTTGATTTCTTCGTTTTTGTTTATCACACCGAATTTGGAAATCTTTTCAAGACTGGCCAGAGTTGAGTTTTCCTTTACATCCATACCAAGGACAAGGCCATATCTCTTTCTATCTTCAGAAACGAGACTGATTCCTTCCCGAATAGCGTCATATGATGCATTAAAATCTTTCTTTTCACCATTCAGATAAACTTCACCAGATACTTTTTTACCGTATACACCGAACAGGCTCATTACTAACTCAGTCCTACCAGCTCCAATCAGACCTGCTATTCCGAGAATTTCACCTTTATTCGCTTTAAATGAAATATTGTCACACACAACATCCCCGGTAACAGGATCTTTCACAGTCCAGTCTTTAACTTCAAGAACAGTGTCACCTGCTTCAGTTTTCTTCCAAGGATACATCATGGTGAGATCACGTCCAACCATGTGTGAAATCATTTTCTGCTCAGTCATTTGACTGCGCGGTTCGGAGCATATCGTCTTCCCGTCACGAAGAACCGTAATATGATCAGCAATAGCCATAACTTCGTTTAACCGGTGAGAGATATAAATACAGGTTACTCCCTTCTGCTTGAGAGACCTGAGAATTTTCAAAAGATTTTCTGATTCTGTTTCCGTCAATGCAGACGTTGGTTCATCAAGAATAAGAATCTGCGCATCTTTAGATAATGCCTTGGCTATTTCAATAAGCTGCTGAGATCCCATTCCCAGATCTAGTATTCTTGCTGCAGGATTCATACTGAGTCCGACTTCTTTCAGCACTCGTACGGTTTCTCGGAATGTCTTATCCCAATTTATAACACCTTTCGCCTTGCAGATCTCATCACCAAGATATATGTTTTCCGCAATAGTCATGTATTTAACAAGTGCTAGTTCCTGATAAATAATCGCAATACCTGCTTTCTCACTATCACGGGGGCTGTTGAACGCCTGAATATTACCATTTAATATTACATCACCGGAATAAGTTCCATGCACGTGCAACCCGCTCAGAATTTTCATAAGAGTAGATTTTCCCGCACCGTTTTCACCGACAAGCGCGTGAATTTCTCCTCTCTTCACCTGAAAGGTCACATTTTCAAGTGCTTTTACACCTGGAAATTCTTTAGTGATTTCTTTCATTTCCAAAATAAAATCGCTCATATAATTCCCCTTCTCGAGTGCCGATTCCTTTTAAAAAAGAGGGGGAACAATGTTCCCCCTCCGGCACAAACATTACTTCTTGTAAACCTGAGATTTTTTCAGATAACCGCTCTGGATGAGCACTTTGTCAAGGTTGTCTTTTGTAACAACATAAGGAACAAGAAGAACAGAAGGAACGTCCTTCACGTTATTGTTTACAACTTTACCCTGTGTATCAACAGTTTTGCCTTTAGAGAGAGCAACAGCCATCTCAATTGCTTTTTTGCCGAGTTCACGAGTATCTTTGAAAACAGTCATGCTCTGTGTTCCTTCAACGATACGAATAGCAGCAGCAAGCTCTGCATCCTGACCTGTGATTGGAACTTTTCCTGCAAGTTTCTGTGCAGCAAGAGCCTGAATACAACCACCAGCAGTACCATCGTTAGGAGCAAGAACGGCATCGATCTTGTTCTTATTAGCGGTAAGAGCCTGTTCCATCAGCTTCTGAGCTTCAGAAGGCTGCCAGTCTTTAACTGACTGACTCATCACGATTTTGATGTCGCCTTTCTTAGCTAGAGGTCCAATGTATTTCATTGCACCCTGGTTGAAAAGTTTCGCGTTGTTGTCTGTAGGAGAACCAGAGAGAACAACATAATTACCTTTTTTAACTTTGCTTACAATGTACTGTCCCTGAAGTTCACCAACCTTAACGTTATCAAACGAAAGGTAATAGTAATTAAGAGGAGAGCCCATTACAAGACGGTCATAGCTGATAACCTTGATACCTGCTTTAACAGCTTTATCAACGATTACAGATGCGCTTGATGCATCATGGGGAGCAATGATGAGAACCTTGATTCCCTGAGAAATAAGGTTTTCACACTGAGACACCTGTTTAGCTGCATCACTGTTTGCTACCTGTACTCTGAGGTCGATACCATTTTTCTTGGCCTCAGCTACCATTGTTTCCTTATCTCTTACCCAACGTTCTTCCTGCAGTGTAGCAAGGGAAAGTCCCACCTTGATACCAGCCGCTTCTACGTGCGATGATGCGATAAATACCACACCAACAACCGCCACGAGAAGAAGTGCAAAAAACCTCTTCATACACGATCCTCCTAAAAAATTTATAGTTTTCGGTTTTTTTATAGAACCGATTAACTATTACACGTTAATGACAAGGCATCTGATTTAACAGGAACTCTGAGTGACTCATCCTACTTATTGAAGGAATAAAAGCAACCCGTACCCCGAATCATCGGCCTAAAATGAACAGTTATATTTAATTGTTCATTTTCATTTTTGAATGCCACCGAAATCAGTTCACACCCGCTTCCGGGTTGTGGAGTACCGTCCAGAGGCATTTAGTTCACATGTACAGAACATTTAACTCACACAAACATAAGTTAAATGATTTGTCATGCATAATTCGTATTTCGGATAACGCAATACGGATAGCCGGTTTTTAGGATTATGTCAATGGTACTAAAGTATGGTTATTTGAAAAAAATGCAGGAATAATTTGTTGTGACTTAAGTCCTACCGGACGGTTCGTCATATAATTCAAATGCTCAGTAAATAATATGAGTAAGTATAACTTTAGTACCCTGAATCGGTCATCTATACAATATTGTTTTAGTCGTGTATGGACAGAATTTGATGATATTAACCCTTTATATGTTTCAGCATAAATTAAAAAAGAAATTATTCCGAGCCTATCATGCGTATCCATTTTGCTTGACATGCATTTATAATCATTTATTTTAAGATTGAACAGCCGGGGTGGCCGAAAGGCCTGAGATCATACCCGATGAACCTGACGCGGGTAATTCCGCCGGAGGGAGTTGTCGAATGTTATGAACTTATCAAACCGCATACCGGAAGTGTGCGGTTTTTTTATTTTCTCCGGTATGTATCTTTCACAAATGGAGAGAGCATGACCCAAATTGAAAGTGCCCGTAAGAGCATTATTACGCCGGAAATGGCTATTGTCGCGTCAGATGAACAGATAACTCCGGAAGTACTCCGAGATTTGATATCAAACGGTGAAGTGGTAATACCGGCGAACCATCACCACAAGAACATAAAATGCACAGGATTAGGTTCAGTATTACGCGTCAAGGTTAATGCCAACGTCGGAACATCCCCACGAAATGATTCAGTAGCAATGGAAATCGAAAAAGCCCGTACCGCGCAATCGGCCGGTGCTGATGCGATTATGGATCTGAGTATTGCGGGGAATATATCCGAAACACGTCGGCGAATTATCAACGCCACTCCCCTCCCCTTCGGATCTGTTCCTCTTTACGAGATAATGGCTCAATGTCTAGGGGATTACAAAAAAGTCTCCGCTGAAACAATGATATCGGTCATCAAGGCGCAAGCCGCGGATGGTGTCGATTTTATGACCGTGCATTGCGGTATTACACGCGAAGCGCTTCCGATGACCGAGAAAAGACAGATGGGAATCGTGTCACGAGGCGGATCATTTATCGCTAAATGGATGAAATATCATAACAAGGAAAACCCTCTTTATGAGCATTTCGACGCATTGTGCACTATCGCCAGAGAGTATGATGTCACACTGAGCCTTGGGGACGCTCTTCGTCCCGGTTCGCTCGCAGACGCGGGAGATGAAGCCCAGTACTCAGAGATTGATGTACTCGGTTCTCTCGTCAGCCGTGCGAGAAACAATGGAGTCCAGGTAATCGTGGAAGGCCCCGGCCATGTTCCGATGCATATGATCCGCGAACAGGTATTGTATATGAGAGAAAAATGTCTCAATGCTCCTCTCTATCTTCTCGGACCATTGGTTACTGATCGAGCCGCAGGACATGATCATATAGCGGCCGCTATCGGTGGAGCTATCGCCGCTGAAGCTGGAACGTCATTTCTCTGCTATGTCACTCCGGCTGAGCATCTCCGCCTTCCGGATCTGGCCGATGTCCGTGAGGGAGTCATTGCTGCACGAATAGCCGGTCATGCGGGAGATATCGCTAAAAACACCGCCGGTGCACGGGATCTCAACCGTGTATTTTCGGACTGCCGACATAATTTTAATTGGAACGGAATGTTTGAACACGCAATCGATCCGGAAAAAGCACGGGCATATCGTCATTCGAGCACTCATGAGAAATCTGATGTCTGCTCCATGTGCGGAGAATTCTGTTCCATGAAAGGGCCATTAGAGGTAAATTCATGAAAATCAGCGAATTGGGAGGTGAATTCGCTCTTATCGATCGAATCTCCCGTGTCCCCCGATCACAGTGTATCATTAAAGGTATTGGCGATGACTGCGCGGTAATCCGTATAACCGACGACCTATATCATCTGTACACGGTCGACATGCTTGTTGAGGAAGATCATTTTTCAATGCGCTATTTTTCTCCGTATGATGTCGGATATAAAGCGATGGTATCAAATGTCTCTGACATTGCTTCGTGCGGCGGAAAAGTCCTTTATGCGCTTGTTTCATTTTCTATTACCGATTCGATCACCGTCGAATGGATTGATGAGTTTTATCGAGGTATGCATGAAGTGTGTGACAAATACTCATTTGACATCATCGGAGGAGATACGACTCACGGGAAAGCATTCACTATAAGTATAACACTGGTTGGAGAGGTTTCGTCCGCTGATCTTCGTCTCAGGTCAATGGCCAAACCCGGCGATCTTATTGCGGTCAACGCACCGGTAGGAGGATCCACTGCGGGTCTGCGTCTTTTTCTTTCTGACATTTCAGGATATCATGATGTCAAAAAGTATCATCTTCATCCTGAATGCGGGATGGATGATCTCCCTGCCATTCTGCCCATCGCTCACGCCATGACAGACGTAAGTGATGGAATCGCCTCCGAAGTCAGAAATATCGCCGTACAAAGTGGTACTGGAGCATGCCTTTACCGGAACGCTATTCCTCTTTCAAAGGGAATAACGGAAAGCGCCCGTTCTCTCGGGGATGATCCTCTCGATTATGCGCTTTTCGGCGGAGAAGATTTCGCCCTCGTGTACACCATTTCCCCATCCGATAAATCAAAAGCCAAAGGAACGATAATCGGTGAAATCACTGATACCTCAGGTATTTTTCTCGATGGTATCGAGCTCACACGATTCGGGTATGACCATTTCGGAAAGACGTCATGAGGGTAATCAATTACACACTATGCTATGTCACAGATGAAACACTGTCCTGCGGACGCTCCACATGTGATGTAGTGCGTGATGCCCTTAAAGGCGGAGCCGGCATTATACAACTCAGAGAAAAAGGCTACCCCCGTGAACAGAAATGTGCGATAGGAAAACAGATCAGAATACTCTGTACAGAATTCGATGCGATTTTCATCGTTAATGACTCAATAGATCTCGCGCATGAACTCGATGCTGACGGTGTACATCTCGGACAGGATGACGCCCCCGTATCTGCGGCACGCGCCATCCTTGGTCAAAATGCGATAGTCGGAATATCTGTATCATCAACAGAAGAAGCATTGCGCGCTCAGGCTGACGGAGCCTCGTACGTTGCGGTCAGTCCCGTTTTCAGAACCGGCAGTAAGGCTGATGTCGGAAAAGAAACAGGTCTTAAGGGATTCGATTCAATCAGGAAAGCGGTTTCCATTCCGGTTCTCGCAATCGGAGGAATTACCGCGGAAAACTGTGAAACGATTGCCCGCCACGGCGGAGACGGAATCGCGGTAATAAGCGCGATTTCTATGCAAGATAACATTACTACCGCAGCAGAAACGCTGCGCAGAACAATCATTAATGGAAAACGACACATGAACAAATCAATACTCAACTCTATCCGGCAATCAAAACCGCTCATTCATCAGATAACAAATTATGTAACAGTCAATGACTGCGCACAGATAACACTCAATACAGGGGGACTACCCGTCATGGCGTGTTCTCCCGACGAAAGCGCTGATATGGCGGGATGTTCCCAGGCGCTGGTACTCAATATAGGTACTCTTTCAAAAATTCAGATCGACTCAATGATTTCCGCGGGAAAATCCGCGAATATCAAAGGTATTCCTGTCATTCTTGATCCTGTGGGTGTCGGCGCAACTTCGTTCAGAAAAGAAAGCGTGCTTCGTATTCTGTCAGATGTAAAAATAAGCGTGATTAAAGGGAACGCGGCGGAAATCGCAGTTTTGGCCGGAGAAACAAGCTTAATGAAAGGTGTTGAATCAATCGGTCAGTATGATCAGATAGATTCATGGTCATTAAAAGTGTCCCGTACATACTGCTGTATCACGGCAGTCACAGGAAGCACGGATATCATTACCGATGGTCATAGTATTTTCAGAGTTAATAACGGCGTTCCTCTCATGGGGTCTGTCGTGGGAACCGGATGCATGTCCGCACCGGTAATCGCATGTTTCTGTGCGGTCAGCTCTGATTTATGCGAAGCAACCGCGTCAGCTCTTTCATTATATGGAATTGCAGGGGAAAGCGTTTTATCCTCTGATCCCCGCATCTCTCCATCTTATTTTAAAAACAGCCTTATTGATGAAATGCTCCATTTGGATGAGTCATCATATGACAAAATGCGCATAACTGTTGATTAATCCATGCCGGGACGGTACTTTCGTGTTACCGTCCCGGGTTCTTTATCATTTCCATATAATCATGTACAGAATCATCGGATAACTTATTTCCCGTTCCATCTGGGCTTTTCAATTTATTGATAATTTTTATTTTGACTTTTTTATTTTACAGTGTTCTAATAGCGGAAATCGACTATCTTACAGAGGCGGGTCTGCTATGGAAAACATTGTAACAGAAGTGAGGATTTTTCCGAAGGAGAATCTTGGCAAAACCCTTGCGTTTGCCAACATCACAATCATGGATCAGTTTGTTGTTAAAAACCTCAGAATCGTCAAGGGTGATAAAGGAATTTTCATCGGCATGCCGTCTAACAAAAAGAAAAACGGTGAATATGTCGATATTTTCTTCCCTATCACCCAGGATGCCAGAAATAAAATCACACAGCTTATCGTCGACAAATACAACGATTATCTTGTGAGTCAGGGTAAAGAAAAAGAAGAAGCTCAGTTCGACTAAACACCAGAACGGACTCGATTCATCAGATCACGAATAAATGATGAGAGCCGCATCAGTACGAGTGAACTGATTATGAGATCACCGATATGGGGGAATTTCAATCCGCATGCCTTAAAAAGCTGCAGAGACTCTATCATATATACAAATAGAACACATACAAGGAAAGTAAGCGCTTCCCTCGTCGTTTGAACTGCTCTTTTCGTTTCAATTGATCTCACCGCAGTTATTGAAAAAAATGCGGATACCGTTCCTTCCACAAGAAGGGAAATCAGAAGCATATTAAAAATACCCTGAAGCAGTCCCTGATAAAGAAGATCCATTTTCATTTAAGTCCTCGCAGCCATCTTAGTTTTACGTATTACTGAAAATACAATCAACAGAACGCACAATCCTATCATTCCGAAAGTGAAAACGTCGCCAAAACGGGTATAAAATGTTCTTATTCGCCCGCCGTTATTAATATCGGCGATTAGATACCCCTTTTTTAGTATCGGAATGGATTTATTCACTCTTCCCAGCGGATCAATCACCGCGGTATATCCGGTGTTGCCTGATCGGAGATACGTTATCCCATTTTCAACAGCTCTGAACTTTGAAGCCGCAAAATGCTGATAGTGTCCCGCGTATGTACCACTCCAGCCGTCATTGGTTATGTTTACAAGAAAACCCGCATCGTTCCGGGCATAGTATCGGCTCAATCTGAAAAATAGGCCTTCGTAGCAGATAAGTACACCAAATTTCATATTATTATGCGAGAAAATTACGGGATCCCTTCCCGGTATAAAATCTGACCCTCCCATCTGTGATATAAATCTCCGGAGCGACGGGAACAGCCGTTCGTAGGGAAACCATTCGCCGAATGGAGCTAGATGTATCTTCGCGTATTCCGTAACAGGTTCTCCATCACTATTAAGAAGGATGGCGCTGTTTTGAGGATACGCAAGCCTTCTTACAATAACTTCTTTAACGCCGATCTCCCCGGTAAGAAGTGGTATTCCTGAATATTTTGCAAATGCGCATACATTCGCTTCAAACTCATTCATTTCCATTTTCCGATAATGATATCCTATCGGCTCGAGAGTAGCAGACTCAGACCAAATCATGAAATCAGGTTTATCCTTCAATGCCTCACGGGAAATATCTGTTAACTCTTTCAAGTAATGATCTCGATTCCCTATCCAATCTTCCCATGGAGAGATGCATGATTGTATCATCGCAATACGGAGGTTTTTCCCCTGTGAAGGTTCTGTATATGAAAGGCGGATGGCCCCCCAGACAAATAACATCGCTATCACGACGAAAAATGCTGTTTGATACCTGAACCCCCGAATTACAGAACGTAATCCGGCAAATTTGAAATTTTTAAATCTGATAAAAATGTCTGCAACAAGAGTATTGCCGAGGATAAGCAGAAATGTCACACCATTCACCCCGGTTACTGACGCAATCTGGATAAAAGGATCTACGGGATACTGTGAATAACCCCAGTATGTCCACGGGAACGCAAGAAATCCTAGCGACTGTATATAGTCTCCAGCGATCCATACAGAGGGATAGATTATGAATCGCAGGTTTTCGTTACGTCTTGAAAGGAACTCCGCACATACAATCCGTCCCGACCACAATAAAGCTACGCATGGGATAAGAAACAAAATTACAGAAAATTCTCCACCCGGAGTGCCGCTTCCGAAAGACCTCATCCACCCGAAAGCACAAAACGCACCTGCAAGAGTTGTAAGAAAAGATGTCACATATACGTTACGAAGAGGTTTTCCTTTTACATATATGAGTAATGGTGCGAGAGAAAACCACGCAAATAGCGGGAACAATTTGAACAGTGGACTGTCATAAGAGGGAAACGACAGAAAGATCAACACTATACTTAATAGAAAATACTTATTCCTTATCCATTTCGGGATTCCGTGACTTTCGGAAACCTTTTTGTTATTTTGTTTTTTTAGTTTCACAATTACATCTCCACCATATCCGCGAATTCATCTTCCGACAGAACTGTTATTCCAAGTGATTGAGCTTTATCAAGCTTTGATCCCGCGTTTTCACCCGCAACAACATAGCTTGTTTTTTTGCTCACTGAAGAACTCGCGCGGCCGCCAAGATCTTCAACAATAGATTCCCCTTCCTCTCTTGTAAAACGGGATAGTGAACCGGTGAATACAAATGTCATCCCTGAAAACTTTCCCGCGGTGTCTTTTCCGCTTTCGTCCGGAAGAATCTCAACCCCATTCCGCACCATCTGATCGATCATTACCGTATTTACCTGATCATCAAAATATTTGCGGACGGAATCCGCGACACCGGGGCCTATCTCATGAATTGATTTCATTTCGTCGACAGAAGCCATACATATCTTATCATACGACATTAAATTTCTGGATAGAATTTTAGCAACATGATCACCAACATTTCTTATTCCGAGACTTCTGATCAGCCTGAAAAGTTCAATCTTCCGCCGTGCATCAATCGATGCGATAATTTTATCAGCGAGGATATCCCCCATTCGATCGAGTTCCAGAAGATCAGTTTTTCGTATAGCGAAGATATCAGAGGGGGAAGATATTTTCTTCGCATCATAAAGTCTTCGGATAAGTTCTGGACCGAAATACTCAATATCCATACCATCTTTTGATACGAAATATAACAATTGTTCATACTGCTTACCTTCACAGGTGTTGTTTCCGCATCTCAGGAAGATATCTTCCTGAACCAGAACTGATCCGCATGAAGGACATCTATCCGGAATATCAATTCTCATTTCAGTTCCGGATCGCTTTTCTTTCATTGATTCAATTATTTTCGGGATTACATCTCCAGCGCGGATCACTTTCACATGATCGCCTATCATAACATCAAGGCGCTCGATTTCCTTGTAATTGTGAAGCGTAGCCCTTTTCACAAGAACTCCTCCGATATTAATCGGAGACAAATTCGCTACCGGAGTAATAACCCCTGTACGGCCAAGGCTTGCTTCAACTGACTTCAGCTCGGTTATAGCTTCACTTGCGGGGAATTTCCATGCAACAGCTCCTTTCGGAGCTTTCGACGTAAACCCCGCCTTCTCTCTAATCGCAAGGTCATTTATTTTTACTACAACACCATCGATATCAAATCCAAGAGTGTATCTGTTTTCACTCCAATATCGGAAAAAATCCGCAACCGTGTCCTTATTTCCGAATACGATGTGAGGCGGATTCGGCAGACCCCACTCAGCGAATCTGATCATCATGTCCTGCTGACTTGACACAGCTGATCCTTCGATTTTTCCTATTCCATACAATACTATTGAGAGGTTGCGCTTCCGGACTATTTCAGGATCGAGTTGCCGGAGAGATCCCGCCGCCGCATTTCTGGGATTGGCGAACAGCGCTTCTTCATTCTTTTCCCTCTCATTATTAATTCTTTCAAATTCGAGATGGGTCAGGTACACTTCACCGCGTACCGAAATATAATCCGGAATATCAGATCCTGACAGCTTATGAGGCAATTGATTGATCATTTTGATATTTTCAGTTATATCCTCACCTGATTCACCATCACCACGAGTTGAACCAAGCACCAGTTTCCCCCGTTCATACACTGCTTCAACAGCAAGACCGTCATATTTTAATTCCGCGGAATACGAAAGATTCTGCGGATTATCGGTACCGGTATTTTTCATGGATCTCTGATGGAAATCATCAAGATCACTTTCATCAAATATATTCGAAAGCGAAAGCATCGGAGGATCGTGCCGCACTGAAGAAAATTTTTCAGATACCGTACCGCCTACCCGGGACAGAGCCGAACCGCCTTTGACCAATTCAGGATGATCTGTTTCAAATTCACGTATTTTAGCGACTAACACGTCATACGTCGCATCATCGACCGCCGGTGAGTCGAGGTCATAATAATGCCGGTTATACTCATTATAGGACGCAACAAGCGCTTCGTATTTTTTCTTCATATCATTTTTCGCCATCAGAAAAGATTCCCTTGTATATCCGATTTATGATTGTCACTGTCACGGTGATCGTCAACATCATCAGAAACAATTCGCGTACCCGGCTCAAGCTCTCCCGTTTCAAGAAAGTGCATCACTTTTTTAATATCATTCCAGACATCTCGCTTCAGGGGACTGGAGTCTCCGCCGTTTCTGAGAATATATGATGGATGATATGTCGGCATTACAGGTATATCCCCGTAAAAGTTCCATGTTCCCCTGATTTTCGTAATCCCCAATTGGGTTTGTAGTAGAAATTTTGTCGATGGATTCCCGAGTGTTACAATCACCCGAGGGTGAATAATTTCTATCTGTCTTCTCAGATAGTCACCGCATGCGGAAACCTCTTCATCATCGGGAGGACGATCACGTTCCAGTTTAAGATCGATAGTCGGACGGCATTTCACAACATTCGCAATGAATACCTGAGATCGGGGAATCTTCATTCCCTTTTCAATAATCGCGGTAAGAAGCTGGCCAGCTCTCCCTACAAACGGACGGCCTTGCGCATCCTCATCTCTTCCGGGGCCCTCTCCTATAAACATAACTTCAGCGGTGATTGATCCCTCACCGAAAACAGTCCGTTTTCTCGTTGTATGAAGTTTGCACTTAATGCACCTCTCAACCTCTATCTCAAGAGATCTAATCTGTTCATTTTTATCACATGCAGAACTCATAGAATTTAATTAATTCCTGAAATTATACACGTCAAGCATATTGACCGCACCATTATCTTCAAAAAAACCAACATAACAAGTAATTTGATAAATTAATTGATAAATCCATTTTTTTCTGATATCTTGTTGACACGGAGGCGGGTTTTCTTATTCTATCCTCAAGTGATCGCGTGGTGGAGCAGTTGGTAGCTCGTTGGGCTCATAACCCAAAGGCCGCAGGTTCAAATCCTGCCCACGCTAATAATGGCGGAGTAGCCCAGCCGGTTAGAGCAGCGGAATCATAATCCGCGTGTCGGGGGTTCGAGTCCCTCCTCCGCTACATTAAAAAAACCGGTTTCAAACCGGTTTTTTTTTAAGGTTTCACTTTTTACCAATCATACGTTATTCAATCTCAACAGATCGAGCCTCAACGTATAGACGAGAATCCTTTCCGACTTTCTGAGAAAATATTCCTTCAACGTTCAACCGTGAACCTGTCTGATAGTTCAATATAGAATTACTGAAAACCTCAACAAGTGTGGTCTTACCCGTATCAGGAACAATCACAATCGAAGTGCCTCCATTTTTTATCGTAGAATTCGACAAAGTTCCGGTAATTTTAATCATTACTCCACGGTAAAGTACTGGGTCAGCGGCGATATCATCGCAAGAGAACGGATCAGCTTTCCTATCATTAATTTTTTCGATATAGTTTAGAAGAAACTGCACGCGATCCCGTATTGAAGGCTGCGCATTTGAATATATGATCCTGTTCAGAATGAGCAGAGCTTCATTATATTGCGCATCCTTGATATATTTGCGGGACTTCTCATAATCAAGACGCAGATCATTTTCATTATTATACTTGTATTTATCATCGACACTCTTTTTTCCTATTAATGGATAACGCTCTACCGGAAGTTCCGTGCGCGCAATCGGGTCGCCCTGATTTTCTTTATGAAATAGATCAATATCTTTTATAAAATATAATCCGGAAAGAACGAGACAGCTCATTACAATGAGAACTATCAGTACCAATACAATCTTGTGCGTTCCTTTCCGCTCTTTTCTTGTTGTTCTATGAGGTGAGTCATCTTCATCATTTTTCGAAAACACACTACCAGGATAATACCTAGAATATCTCACACAATTATTGACGGAGAATTTTCTCTGGAATGCCTGAAAATCAGGAGTGTTTCGTATAGTACGTAATATCTTGTTGAAAAATCCAGTATCTGATGACTCCGGAATAATTTCAATGATCGCCACGACAGCGTCTTCTCTGGATCCTGCGGATTTAATTTTTATATAGGCATCCAATTCTCTTCCGGGCAGGTAATCAGGATAATAAGCCCTAAGACGTTTTACCAGCGACAGTCCATTATCGATGTGATCACACATCAGTGATGCAAGAGCTGACAGAAAGAGCGGATATGGATCATACCCGCTCTTAGGAAGCTTATCGAGAATCTTTTCGGCTTCAGTTGATCGTCCCTTCTTTATAGCATTATATGCTTCTTTTACAAGCCGATCTGTATCGTACTGCACCATATCACTTTCTATTCAGGAGATCATTGATCTGATCAGCGAGAGGACGACCGTCATCAAGAACTCTCCCGACAATATAACCTATAAACGCGAGAAGGAATACAACGAATGTTTTCCAGAATCCGATAGAAAATATCAGTATCCCCGCGAGAAGACCCGCAACGGTTCCGATAACTTTGCCCGGATTCTTTGAAACAAACGTTGTGAATTTCTCGAATTCCATTTACTTCGCACGCTCCACGTACTCACCTGTTCTCGTGTCAATTTTAATCTTATCGCCCTGATTCACAAAAAGAGGCACATTGAATTCCGCTTCCGTTTCAACCTTCACTTTCTTCGTAGTGTTCGTGGCGGTGTCACCTTTTTTACCCGGTTCAGCGTACGTCACTTCGAGAACCACGAAAATTGGGGGTTCTATTGCGATCGGTCTCTCTTCATATATAGAAATAGTAACGACATTTCCCTCTTTAATATAATCGAGAATATTTCCCGCCATTTCTTTTGCTACAGTAACCTGTTCAAACGTCTCGTTATCCATAAATACAAGGCCGTCAGATTCCTCATAAAGATACTGCATCTGACATTTATCGACGGTTACGTCCTCGAGCTTCTCTCCGCCGCGGAAAGTCCTGTCAACAGTCGCGCCTTTGGTGAGAGATTTAAGTTTCGTACGGACGAACGATGCGCCCCGTGCGGGTTTAACATGCTGATATTCAATCACTGAATATATATCATTATCCAGTTTAATTACAACACCACGCGAAAAGTCATTACATGAAATCATCACCATCTCCATTTCTGAATTTATTATAATCGAATTTCAAAACACAACAGCTGAAATTTCTATCCGATAAAAGACAACGCCTTTGGATATTTCGTAAGAATCCGGCAACCAGTGTCAGTGACTGTTACCATGTCTTCTATCCGTACTCCACCCTTTCCCGGAATATAGATCCCAGGTTCAATGGTGATCACCATCCCAGGCTCAAGAACCGTCTCTCCGCCTTTTCTCACCGACGGCTCTTCGTGTATATCAAGTCCCACTCCGTGTCCAAGTGAATGCCCGAACATCGAACCATATCCCGCATCGCTTATAAAAGACCGCGCGACTGAATCCAGCTCACCTGTCGTTATTCCCGGCTTAACCGAGTCAATCGCACTCAGCTGAGCGCCAAGAACGATATCATATACCTTTCTTAATTCATCGCTTACGCTGTGAACGAAAAAGGTTCTTGTCAAGTCTGAATTGTATCCTTCATACAGACACCCCATATCAATCATGCAGGATTCACCGATTGCAATTCGCTTCGTCATGGATGGAATGTAATGCGGCATCGATGATCCGCTTCCTGAAGCCACAATTGAATCAAACGATGTACTTCTACAACCATGCGTACGATAATAATTTTCGATTGCTACGGAGATCTCCCACTCTGTCATTCCTGTGCGGATAAATCCGTATAAATAGCTGGTGCATTCATCCGTGATATTAACGGCTTTCTCCAGAACAGCAAGTTCAGAAGAATCTTTCTTCATGCGGAGAATACCGATCTCATCTCCGCCATCCAGCAATGAAATCCCTGTAAGCGTTTCTGATAATACATTATGAAAGTGATAAGTAATATCAACGCCATTAACATACAACACGTTTGATTTCATTGTGGATAGTGCTTCCAATATGGCATTCGACGGTTTATCTTTCTGAAGAAGAAAACGACACGTATTATCAATGATGGATGACGCATACTCGGAATATCTGCCGTCAGAAATAAAAACCGCATCATCCTCACCAATGACAAGATATCCGTTTGACCCTTCAAACCCTATCAGATATTTAATATCCTTAAGATCAGTGACAAGAAACGGCAACTTACCGTTTTTATTCAGTCTTTCCCGTGCTTGATCAATTCGCATAATTACTTTTTACATGTTGAAAGATAATGTACTATCGCATCCAGCGCGAGGATGTACGACATATACCCGAACCCGGTAATGACTCCTACCATAGCGGATGATGTCATTGTATGAGAACGAAAACTCTCGCGAGAATGGATATTCGACATGTGTGCTTCGACAGAAGGAATCCCCGCTCCTTTAACCGCATCGAGCAGCGCGACAGAGGTATGACCATAACCGGCCGGATTAATGACATATCCGTCAATCCCGTCACCATTATGAATCGCCTCAATAAGCTCACCTTCATGATTTGACTGAAAGAACTCAACGGTAATACCGTTCTTCTTTGCATGTGCATCTATCTTTTCATTAACATCAGCAAGAGACATCGTGCCGTACACGGAGGGCTCTCTCGTTCCGAGAAGATTGAGATTGGGACCATGAATCACTCTTATTTTCATTTCTTCCCCTCCGATTTGTCAAATCCGTAATACGAATACAAATTTGTGGCTTTCAATATCACCGCGATACTTCCTTTTCTCTTAATCACATCATCAAGCAGCCGACGCGATTGCTCTTTCCACCCGCGTTCATAATACAGGATAGCCAATTCGACACGAGCGGCAGCAATATACTCATCGTAATCCTTAACATCCTGAAGCAGTGAAAAATAGTAAATCGCGCTTTTATGATTTTTTAGACCCAATTCGTATATGATTCCGATTTTATACAATATCTCACTTTTATAATCAGCATTATACACCGATACTTTTGTGAAATACTTCAGCGACTTGTCATATACGCTTTTCTTGTAATAATAATTGCCGATATAATAGTTAACAAAATCGTTTTCCGCCGGAAAGTTTAAAGACAGCGTTTTACCGACATTTAATATATCATCAATTGAATCGAATTCAGAAAGAGCTACAATCATATCCCGCATCAGAGTCCGTCCGGATTCGCTTTTCAAGATATCCGAAGACCCTTTCCGGAACATATCCATCGCGTCCTGTATACGTGATAATTTTATCAGTGCAGTTACAGAATAAAATATTTTCTTCTGTTCAAATTCTTTACTTCTGACTCCCTTCATCCGCTCAATCATATCTTCGTATTTCTTTTCCCGCATATCCATTACGGCTAGTTCAAGAAGAGCGCGCTCTCCAATGATTTTATCGGGGTTATCTGCGTAGATCTGAGAAAAATAATTCCGTGCCATCTCGTTATTGTAAATGTCCCGATAGTATTCACCATACACCATCAAAGCGGAATAGTAGATGTCTCTTTTAATTTTCAACACATTCAAAATATTTTTTGACACGATAAGATTATCAGTACGGACAGCGGATTCAAAATACATCAGCATATCATCATCTGTCTGAATATGATCTTTTATCGCCGATATCGTTTCATACGCCTTATCGTATAATTCAGATTTATAATACGATCTTGCGAGAAGAACCACGATTTTTACGGAAACATCATTGCTGAACGTTCGCAGTTGTTCCGTAGTTAACAACTGAATGACTCCGTTATAATTGAGCTGATTGAAAAGACACAAGGCTTTCCTATAAAATATTTCAGGAAGCGCCTCATTCCCTTTCACCCGCAGCGCTGAAGAATAATGCTGCTCCGCTTTTTTCCAATTCGTTCCGTTATATTCAATATTACCTTTAATCAGGAAAATATCAGCAGCTGCGTCAGATCCAGGATATCCCTTAATAATAAAGTTTTCTATCACTTTGGGATCACGGGATATTTCGTATGATGACGCAACAAACTCAAAAAGATTACGTTCGAGACCAAGCTTATCCTGATATCTCTTCATCAGAACCAAAGCAATTTTTCCCGCCCTCTTTAAATCACCCATTTTTAAATATGATCTCATTTGAAGGACAAGAGATTCATACTTCTTTTCAACGGACGGAACCGACAGATATTTTTCGCTATACTTGACCGCCTGAGCGTATTCACCCTGATCGAAATGCGCCGTTGCGATATAATACTGCGACTCACTGATATACTTTGAAAACGGATTGATGTCCTTTATCTTTTTAAATCCTTCAGCAGCCTTCCCGGAATCACCTTTTTTCAGATCGACTACCGAAAGGAGAAACTGCATTCTGTCGACATCCTGATCATATTGATACACTTCAATCATATGAGTGAACACATCTGCCGCTTTTTGAAGCATCTTTGCCGAAAGATACGCGCTTCCCAATTCGAATTGAAGCTGCTTCCCAGTCTCGCCTTCTTCTTCTGATCGGAATTCTTCAAGAAATGTCACCGCTTTCTCAGGATTTCCTTTAACCGAATAGATCTTCGCCAATTCAATCGATGCTTTTATCTTCAGCTTCTTATCCGATGTATTCGCACGAACGTCTTCAAATACAACGGAACTTTCGTCTGCGTTTCTGGCTTCATTTATCTGTGCGAGCAAAAAAGCACCCTCATAATAAACAGACGAACCTTTAGCTATCCCGACAAAAGTCTGGAGTGAATTCAGCATATTATCTTTTTCACCCAGCTCAGAATATGACAGCGACGAGTAATAGTACATTTCAGAGTATGGAAGAGTGACCCTGAGATTTTCAGGAATTTTTGAAAAGTATTTCAACGCATTGCGGTGTTTGCCTTTTGCGTAATTGATCCGTCCGAGATAAAGATTAGATTCAGCCGCGATCGACTGATCTTTATCACCTGTGAGCGGCATAACGACGGACTCGGCCTCATCAAACTGGGTATTTTTTATGAGAGCACGGGCCAGTTTCATTGTCAGAACACTTTTTCCTTCGTCCCTGACTTTATTGATAGCAGTTTTCCACTCAATGATCGCCTCATCCATCCGGTTCTGGCGGTAATAAATATCACCGATGCGTTCATGCGACAATGAAACAAGAGGGTTATCACGGTCTTCAACCATGGTTATGAACCGCTTGTATTCCTCAATTGCTTTTATATATGCGTTAAGCGCATACTCCGATTCCGCAATCCAGAAACGGCTTTCGATACACAAATCATTGTTCCGACAATTCAGCAGAAATCGGTTAAACTCGAAAATCGCGTCTTTATATCGTTTCTGAGAATATATAGAACGTGAAAGATAAAACCATGCTTTATCATTATTCTCATCATCAACATCGACGCTCTTGCGAAACAGGAGTTCGGCATTTTTGTAGTTTGCCGACTTGAACGCCTCCATCCCCTGTTCAAAAAAAGCCATTGAATTTGCGGCATATGACAAACCCGAAATCAGCAGAAGACCCGCAGTAATAATGTACCTGATCACTCTCATCTTACATCCTTTCCGGAGCGCTTACTCCAAGTATTGAAAGACCGTTTTTCAGAGTTATCCGGACAGCATCACAGAGCATCAGCATATATGATGTTTTTTCAATATCATCTGTCAGAATTCGATGTTCAAAATAAAACTTATGGTATCCTTGGGCAAGTCGAAGGAGATAGTTTGTAATTCTGTGCGGTTCAAGATTATCCGCGGCATCCATCACTTCATCCGGAAACTTCATAATCATCTTCATAAGACTAGTCGATTCTTCGTTATCAAAGTATGAAAAATTTTCAACACTTTGTGCGGCTTTCTTGCCGGACTTCTCCGCCTCACGGAATATCGAGCACACCCGTGCATGCGCATACTGAAGATAGAATACCGGATTTTCAGAACTCTGCTTCTTTGCCAATTCAAGATCAAAATCAAGATGACTCTCAAGAGACCGCATTACAAAAAAGAACCGCGCCACATCAGGACCGATTTCTTCTATAAGATCACTCATCTTTGAAAAATTCCCGAGACGCTTGGACATCTTCACAAGCTCTCCTCCGGAAAGAAGATTTACCTGCTGAGCGATCATCACTCTGAATTTCGCGTCATCATATCCCAAAGCCTTCATCGCACCCTTGATGCGCGCGATATAACCATGATGATCAGGTCCCCAGATATCTATAATCTCGTCATATCCCCGATCAAATTTGTTTTTATGGTATGCAATATCAGCACAGAGATATGTAGGACGGCCGTCATCGCGCATCACGACGCGGTCTTTATCATCACCGTAAGATGTCGACCGGAAAACTTTCTTTCCGTCTTCTTCAAAGAGCACACCTTTGTTTTCAAGAGCCGACAAAGTATTGAAAACCTCACCAGCTTTATGAAGTGAACTTTCCCTGAACCACTGAGAATAGTGAACATTGAAAGATTCCATATCTTTCTGCTGCCACGCCACCATATACTCAACTGCTTTTTCCGAGAAAAACTCTTCGAGCGAACTCAAATCCCCTTCACGCGGAATTATATCATCAGGATACTTTTTAGCGATTTCAGCGGCGACATCGCGGATATACTCACCGTGATAGCCGTCCTCCGGAAATACCGTTTCTTTACCTATACTTTCATAATATCGTGCGCAAACCGACTTTCCAAGAAGGGTTACCTGGTTTCCGTAATCATTCACATAAAATTCACGATCAACTATGTCGCCGTTAGCTTCCATAAGACTAGCGAGAGTATCGCCTATCGCCGCCGCCCGCGCGGACACAACATTGAGAGGTCCAGTCGGATTTGCCGATACGAATTCGATATTTACTTTGCGCGGCCGATCCTTCTTTCTTCGTCCGAACGAATCACCCTCTGCCCGAATTTTCTCAATGTTTTTGGCAAGGAATGTGCGGGAAAGATGGATGTTGATAAATCCGGGTCGGACAATATCAACTTTTTCGATCAATTCGTTTTTTTCGATATACGACCCTATCAGTTCAGCCGTTTCAAAAGGATTTTTACGGACAATTTTCGCCGATTCCATCGCGACCGGAGAGGAATAATCACCGAATTTTTCTTCTTTAGGAAACTCTATCTTTACCTGAGGATAATCACCTTCGGGGAGTTTTCCGTCTCGTATAGCGCATGCACGAGCATTTGAAACGATGGAAAACATCTCTTCTTTCAAAACCATATCACATCACCTCATAGAATCGCGTCCGGATTTACTCCCGTCAGCTCCTTGATTTCACACAATATCATCGAAGACAGGATCACTACGGGTATCTGATCAAAACCAATCACGTATCAGGATTTCCGAGCGTATTTTTAATGTGTTCCTGAACAAAATATGTCAATCACATAACAGCCCTATCAGCTGGTCAAGCATATCACAACAGCACTATCCTTTCGCAATTTTTATCTCACAAACAAATAATAACTTGAAAAGGAAACAGCCGGATATATAATTTTATTACTAAAATACAGAGGCAGGTTTTCCATGGGCAAGTTTTTCCGATTCTCAAAAAACGACCTTCTGTCGATTGTAATCGCTCTTTTTACTTTCGCGCTGTTCGTGGCTTTGTACAAATATTTACTAATATTCGAAAATATCGAAAATTCGACCATTAATACACTTTTTTACCTTCGTGATCCTTCACAGAAATCTATCAAAATCCAGGAAGGAGCACGGCTTACCAAGAAAAACAGCCGCGCAAACAAAGATATCGTCATCCTCGGTATTGACGAAGATACCTTGAGAAAATTCGATGAGGATCACATACAATGGCCTTTTCCTTGGACAACGCATGCACAGTTCACCCGATATGTTTCATCCGGAAATCCTTCCGCCATTATGTTTGACATCATGTTTGAGTCCCATAAAAAAGGACAGGAAGAACTGGCGAACGCTATTGCGGATTCAGACAGAACGTTTCTCGACTATCAGTTTCTTTCAGAAGAAACCGACACTAAATATCCTGATCAAACAGAACGTCTTAAAATTCTTGATCGTGTAAAATTCAAAATTGACCCAGATGATAAGAATACTCAAAAATTTGACGAGGTACTTCCCCCGAATCCGATAGTCGCAGATAAAGCAAAAGCCATCGGTTTTGCGAATATCATACCGGACGATGACCACTTCAATCGCAAAATGCCGCTAGTAATCAAATATAAAGGTTTTTATTATCCAAACATCGATCTTGTCGTCATCATGCATTATTACGGATTAACCCAAAACGATGTTGAAATAAAGATGGGCAAGTATGTTAAGCTGAAGAATATACCCATTGAAAAATTGTCGAGACTCAATGCTGATCATTCCATTACAATTCCAATTGATGAACAGGGAAGAATGTTCATCAATTTCATCGGACAGATCGGATCATTCCCCCACTTTTCATATCATTACTTCACCCAAGACGGCTCAATGGAAGGAAATGATTCTCTGAAAGGAAAAATCGCCCTTGTCGCCGCATACACCATCGGAATGGCGACAGACGTTCACAAGTCTCCCTACGGAGACATGTTCGGAATTGAACACCACGCCAACGCTCTGAATACAATCCTTAATCAGGATTTTATTATTAAACTTACAGACACCGAAAATATTCTGATCATGCTGGGCATCGCTCTTCTTCTGGGTTACATGCTTTCACGTCTCAGCATCGTCTCTTCAATTGTATTCACTTTTATTCTCATTCTGGGATATACTGTTTCAAATTATCTTCTTTTTGATTCGAAGAACATTATACTCGCACTTTCACCTCCGCTGATGATGATAGGAACAAATTTCGCTTTTATCATTTCATTCCGGCTGCTTTCCGAGCAAAAGGAGAAACGATATATTCGTCAGACATTCTCGAAATTCGTTTCCAAATCTGTTGTTGATGAACTTCTCAAGCATCCTGAGAAAATAAAACTCGGTGGCGACAAGAAAATTCTTACGGTGCTTTTTTCCGATATCCGCGGATTCACGTCTATTTCAGAAAAACTCACGCCGGAACAGCTTGTGGTGCATCTCAATGAATACCTCCAGGCCATGACCGACATTGTCATCAAGTACAATGGTACTCTCGATAAATACGTCGGGGATGAAATCATGGCATTCTGGGGCGCTCCCATACCGCAGGAGAACCATGCGTATCTTGCGTGTAAGGCCGCTCTTGAGATGATGGCGGTGCTTGACCGCATGAATGTTGACTGGATCGCGAAAGGAAAAGATGCCCTGAATATAGGCATCGGACTCAACACCGGAGATATGGTCGTCGGGAACATGGGATCAAATTCCCGTATGGACTACACGCTCATGGGTGACAATGTGAATCTCGGAGCTCGGCTCGAAGGGACAAATAAAGTATATGGAACTGGTGTGATTATCAGTGAGTTCACCTATGAACATGTCAAAGATCAGGTTATTGTACGTGAACTTGATCTTATCAAAGTGAAGGGAAAACATCTCCCTGTGAAAATTTACGAGCTCGTCGATCTAAAAAATGAAGAAATCATCTGATTTCTTTTTATCATTGCTTTTAACTTTTGCCCGGAATACCGGCTTCGCAAGCGTTCCTGTTATTTCAACGGGGATGCTTGCGATTCCTCCAACAGATCCGGTAGCCGACAAGGTACCATCCACGCTCAATCCTTTCGCATATGTGTATTTTCCGAAACCGCCGAGAGTCCCCTTATCACTTATAATCGACAACTTCTGAATATATCCGTTTTCCCCTGTCTGATGAAATGTCACACCGCCCTGTGATACAATAAATGTTTCAAGATCAATTGCAGGTATAAATTTTTTAATATACCCGGCGAATGATTCCGCATATTTGTTCTTATCAACTGAAAGAGAGGAAACAGCAACATCAAAATCAACAGTACCATTTTCGACAAAATGAGCAAGACGATTACCATTTGCGGTATACTGAAATGACATCGTACCTTTCCCGTCTTTAATCCCTGTACCTCCGTTGTCTGCTGCAAATTTTGAAATATTGAAATCACCAACTGCTGCGTTAATTTTCATTTGTGGATAATCAGTCCTCAAAACACTGTCTCCCGTCATGGTGTATTTTCCGTCATACCCTGACAATGAAGACATATCAATTCTCATCATACCGTTTTTCAGATTCAGTGATGCGGTCAGATCTGAAAATCCCTTTTGATTCTCTCCGACAGATATCCTCTCAATTTTCAGTTTCGCGTCTAGATCATTATTGTTCGTCAGACGTCCCGCCAATGTCTCAAGAAACCGGATATCCTCATATCCGCCGATCCTGTCATCATATGCTTTTCCAAAAAACCAGCGAATTGAATCCCCCGTCACTTTCCGGAGAAGCGGAAAAGAAGTCTGTGTTACATTTGCCCGAGCTACAATAGTATTCGAAAAAGGACGCATTTTTTTCATGTATATTTTTGCGATGATGCTATACGGCGCATTTATATGCTGACCCGTAGACTCAAGTGCAACGGTCTCATTATCACACTTTATTTTCAGTCCGCCTTCAATCAATTTATCTTCACCGTCTCCCCTTTTATTAAAGAAGATAAATTTATTTATTTCCATATCTCCCTTAATAAGATCACATATTCCGTTTTTCCGGTCATAAGACAGAAAGCCATTAGATCCGATGTTTCCCTCCATTTCACCTGACAATCCCGCAATGACAGGATATGACGCAGAGAAATCCTTTATATCAACCGGATCTAAACGGAACAATCCCGCAATGGAATTTATTGACGAGTTTTCTATTGTGATTACAGCTGAACCATACGTATTTACATTCCCGTCACTACACGAGAATTTCCGTATATGCATTTTGCGGCCATCGATAAAATCTCCGCTGGTAAGCAACGAAATCTTTTCCCGTTCAATAAGTCGTTTATTCCCCCGGTTATTCACTACTGACACATCATTCAGTACACATGAGTTTGAAAAGGATATACTGTTTCGCACAAAAGAGAAAGCGGACTTGATATCCCCGCTCCCTTTGATGGTGACTTGAACATCAGATTTATCATTAATAAACGGCATTACATATGAAAGATCAAATTCACTGACTCCGGATGATATTCTTCCGGATATCATCTTGTAACCCGAAATATAGACTGATCCCTCAGTCATAAAACTTCCGGTACTACCGGTGCCTGTTCGTGGGAGCACATCTCCTTCCATCGTCCATGAAATCTCATTCTTACGGCATCGTATAGTGCTCGAAATATCTCTGGCTTGAAACACCACAACATCATTTACACAAAACACCTTGAAATTCAGAGAAACATCATCCAGATTCATTTCGACATCCAATCCGGAAACAATCTCTGATTTTTTTGTATCTAGATCCGGAAACAGACTGTTAAAAAAATCATGTGCTCCTTCATCAGACTGTTTCTGGAGGTTAATTTCCCCTTTATTGATTTCAATATTCTTTATTGTTACTTTCTTTTTAAACAGATCTATCAATCCAACCTTTACTACCGCAGAATCGCATCTTAGCAACGGCATATTATCATTGAAATCAGAACTTCTGGAAAGAGTGAAATTAGAAAGGGACATTCTTCCCCAGAAGTAGATTCGTGCCGAGTCAAACTTTACCGCCTTTCCGAATTTGCCCATGAAAAGACTGCTCATATCCGCGCGGATTCGATCATCATCAATCCGTAAAACACATATTATCTGAAGTAACACCGCAATACAGATTACCGCGGAAATTGATATAATACTGGTTTTCAGAAACCGCCGAATACTCATTCTTTGACTCCGTCAATTGCTGTATTTATTTTATGGGCGATATGAACTATCATGTATGTGTGCCCACAATGATACTTTTATAAACCTGGTTTTTCAAAGTACCCTCGTATTTCTGATGTCCGCTGCGTCTCTCAAAAATCCGGATCAGAACAATTAAACATCAGAATGCTCACAAAAATCAATCTTACCCGTATTTTCAAGCATAATAATACCGATTCAGTCTGAAAAAATGCTATAGTATGAGGTATCATCATTCGTAGTTTCCGTTTCGCCCGTTGACATTATCAGTGAATCAGATATAATAAAGCTCAAAGGCGTTCAATATAAACGATTTTTGCTCGGGGGTGCACTTAATCGTCAGAGAAACCAGATTCATGAACAATCAACGGAAGATGATTTCAACCGGAATTCAGTTTTATCAGTCACTTCAATATCCGAGAGGGTAAGCCATGGATGAAATTAAGAGTTATCTAATCAAGTTGGGCCGTTATTCAGATATACATGCCCCCGCAAAAATATCAGACATGCCTCTTGCGGACACCTGCTCTCCGTTCGAAGGAATTCCTCAACGTCATCCGCAGGATAACAGTAAAATTATTCTTTATACGAACCCTTTTATCGATACCGCATCTTACTATGAATTTCCTGTTTCATCAATAGGACGTATCGAAGAAATAGATACTATAAGCGCTGAAAACGGTATATCAGGAATTCGTATCAGATTATGGATTAAGAAAGGCACAAAAGGGGTTCTTGCACGCGCAATCAATGTCGAGTAGGAAATTTATCATTATAAGAAACATGGAAAATATTCAGCAAATATGAGCATTTCACGACTAGAAGATATTTCGCACAGTTCCAACTTAAACATTTTTTTTCATTCACGGAATGCTATAGCTTAATAGAATATCCGGAGGGTGTTACTATATTTCATCATGTGGAACGATACATAGCATTGCATTTAAAAAAAGTCTACGTGACCATTAGAATCCAACTGAAACGCTCAATAACAATCATAATGACATCCGCTGAGCGGAACCGTTTTATTCAAGATCTTCAGAATTTGGTCTTTTGATACAGCGAAATCCCGCAATTGAGTCCTCTTCCAGATTCGGAATTCCCCCGTATTCCCTTGAAGACACCCGTAATGACGCACGGGAAGAATACCATCCACCACCTTTGATCACTTTCACCTGTTTTCCGAAACGGAAGTGCGTCATAGTATTTCCTTCATAGGGCTGATACCATGAAGAAGTCCACTCAGGAAGATTACCCGAGACATCAATCAAACCCAAAGCAGAACCGCCTTCCGGCTTTTCACGGTGAATCTGTAGAGGACCCGCAATATTGCTTTTTTTTAATATACCTTTCCCTGACGCAGTAGTCCAAAAATCATTACATATACTCGCATCAGGGACATACTTGTCTCCCCACGGATATAGTGTCTGTTTATGAACTTCAGAATACCCATCCTTCCCATACACCGGTACTTTTACATTGGAAACGGATGCTCCTTTTTCCCATTCTTCTTCTGTCGGAAGACTTTTACCCGACCACAGGGCAAAACGCTCGGCTTCGGTATATGATACGAGTACGGGAAGGTCATACGCACTCTGTCCAATTTCGACCCCGCCCCATGATCGGGGAAATTTGCCGTGTGATACTTTCACATATTCAAGATAGTCCCGGTTACTGACCTCATGGCTATCTATATAATACCCGTCAAGAAAGCATACATGACGGGGCTTTTCATCATCTTCTCCATTATCACTCCCGACATAAAAAAAGCCTGCGTCAATAAACACCATTTCTCTTTTATCAATTTTAGAAATTATACCTTTTTTAAAAATACTCTTTTCCTCAGATTTTTTTTCTGCGGTCAGTTTTACGGAAGTAACTGACACAGGTTTCATGGCCAAAATCATACCGGCTCGGACAGAAAATGCTTTTCCTTCAAACCGTGCGAGAAATCGTGTACCATTACCGTTTAACGGAGCGAGTAAAGCGCATATAATCTCTTTATTCCCATTATATAATTTCATTGAACCCGGTTTAAACATCTGATCACACATTACAGTGACTAATCCGTCTTTTCTGACTGATTCAATAATTACTTCGGCTTTTTTATCAGCATTCACACCATCAATCGCGGTAATAATTATATATATCGCGAAAATAAATACCGCACACTTTTTCATATCATACACTCTGAATTATAAATCTGTCCGGCATAACGAGGCAAGTCAATCTGCCGCCATACACTGCTCCGGTATCAATACCGATTATATTTTTCTGATCATCCTCAAATACTTCACCCATCTGCATTCCGAGGTATTGCGTCGGTGTATGTCCGAATACTATTGTTTTATCCCATCTTCTCGGTGCAGTATAAAATTCTTCCCTTATCCAGACCATTTCATACGGATCATTGTCTTCAGGACTATCAAGATACGGGTTCAAACCCGCATGAACAACGATAAAAGAATCATACTCACAATAATAAATTTCCGAAAATAAAACCTTTCTATGGTTTTCCGGAATAAAAAAATCCCCGAACTGTTTTTCATAACTGCGGATTGTAATTTTCCCGCCGTTCATCATGTACAATGCTTTGTCACTGCTGGATCCGCTCAAATACCCTTTGAGCATCATTTCATGATTACCTGTGAGAAAAATTGATTTATGTTTTTCTGAATACGAAATTATTTTTTCAACAACTTCAAAACTGTGTGCGCCTCTGTCGATATAGTCACCGCAAAAAATTGTCACATCATCAGGCTGTATCCTGTCTTCAATCTTTGACATCAGATCCGACAAAGGTTTTATCATCCCGTGTATATCACCAACACAAAAACACCGCATTATCCGCACTCAATAAGATCAACGATAGATTGTATTTCAAACGGCGGCCTCACATATGACACATCCGGACATTCATCATCAGAAACGTTCGCGTTTTTTGCAATAATTATTATTTTCGGTTCATTTATCCGAGCACCTGATTCTATAAATTCGCGTATTCCTACATATGCTGGTTGCTCCACAACAAACGCCTTCACAGATGTATCTCCTGCGAAAAATTTCACGCTATCAGGGGAATAACTTTTTACCGCGTATCCATATTCCGCAAGATTTTCACGTATAACCATATCAAGAATCCCGTCCGAAAGAGAAACAACAACCAACCCCTCATGTTTCGTATATTTTACATCAGTCATGTTTTTCCGTATATCGATTACGGTTTTCATAAAGGAATATGACGGAAGAGAGATACCTATAATCAGTTCGGTATTATCATTTCTCTGAGTAGCGTTGATCACCCCGCCAATTTTTTTGATACTGGCATACGGGATTTCCATTCCGATTCGAACATTATATTGTACTCCCGTATAATACTAATACACAAACTTCATCAACCTGGACAGATCAGGAACATCTTTTGAAAGTCCGGAAAATTTCAGGTCTATTCGTACACTCGACATTTCAGTCTTTATTGATACGGATATTCTGGTCATTCCAGATATATATGGACAGACGCTGAGGATTATATTCAATATGGATTCTTTGAATGTTCTCTTTGCTACAAACACCGAGGCTTCAGGGGATGAGGAAATATCGATATCACTGATTTTAACAAGCGACTTTATATCATCATTTATATCATGAAATACATCCGAAAGGATAAAGCTTTCATTCTCCTGCTCCATTATCCATGAACAATCACGGTTCTGCTCATAAAACACTACGGACATTTTAACGAGAGAAGTAAGAGCATCTGAAAACTCAGCGGGTATATTATCTCCAAACCACTTGTTCGCATTCTTCGCGAGACTGTCGATATTCGAATGTACAACATTCAGAAAGAATGATTTCCGGACTTCGAATTCTTCCAGAATCTGGGAAAAAGCGGATTTCATCAGTTCATCAATATTCATACCAAGGCTGCGCTCCGGTTATTTGAACATATTAAACACCCGAAATTTCATCCTTTCAACGTAAAGATTATTCATTATGGCACTGAAACTTTAAATAGCAAGAAATAATCATTTCCCGTTTTTACAAAAAAAGAGAGGTGTTTTATCATCTCTCTTTTCCCGGCCGAATGACTAATAAATTACTGGAGATAACCGGTAAGCAAACTCTCCGCCTTTTTATATTCACCTTTAAAAATATACAGCATTGAAAGATGAGTATGTTCCCTCATCGTGGGTTTCTTTGACGCGAAGGATTCTTCCAGTTTACGGATACATTCATCGATGTCCCCTATTTCTTTCATCTTGTTCTCATAAGTCAGATTCTTTAAATACGTATGAAATTTTTTATAATTCGGATTTGATTCGATCGCAATTGTAAGATAACGGATAGCTTCCGAGTAATTACCAAGATGATAATGGCAGAAACCGTAGTATTTGTTGATAAACTCCGGATCTTCGGTCGTATTCAAAATCCTGTCCAAACACGCGATTGCGTCAGCATAGCGCTTCCATTCGTAATAAATATAGGACAGAAGCATGTTCGCTTTCGCATGTTTCCTGTCATATGACACAACGCGGGTAAAGTGTATTTCAGCGTTTTTATAATCTTTAATATTAAAGAAAGCCATCGCCGCATAGAAGTGGCCTTCCATGAAATCTTCTTTTTGGGAAAGGGACTCATTGAAGTGCGACAAAGACGGAAGAAACTGTCCTTTGTTGTAGTATTCAACTCCAAGATTCAGAAGAACACGGTAGTTTCTTTCAATGGAAAGAGCTTGAAGATATGTAGTAATCGCACGATCACTCTGCCCCATCTTTGAATACAATTCACCCATGTTATTATAAGCTTCTAGAAATTTCGGAAATATAGCGATTGCTCTGCTATATTCATTAAGCGCATGCGTATAATCACCGCGACTGGATAAATCAAGGGCAGAATTGTATACTGACACTGCTTCTGAAGGAACTGAAGAACTCATAATCGACACCTCAAACAAGATTTCACAACATATCTTATTCTGACTATCGACATGATTTCGATTTTCTTTTAGGTCTTTTTCCGCATATCAAGTGCTCATACTATATGCGGAGATAATCTGAAGAGGTATCTTGAAGGACTGATATCAGCGGGAATTTTTACGGTTCAGCACCCCTATTTTCTGTCCCATTCTGACTCGCTGACCCTCACGAAGCCGCTCAAACGTCACCATATCCTTCTGAAAAAGAAGGATCACGGTTGAACCCAGATGGAAGATGCCAAGCTCGTCACCCTTGTGGATATGTGGACGGAATTCTTTGGGAAACATTATTTCACGCTTTCGTCTGAACATGTTTTTATTAGTTACAATATCGCTATAACTTACGGATATCCGTCCGACATTCATCGCGCCGATTTTGCATACCGCACATACCCCTGAATCAGAAGAAAGATATGTGATAATACGTTCGTTTTTGGAAAACAGCCCGGAAATCCCGTTTACCATATACTCCATCACGGGAAACAGCTTTCCAGGAACATGGACTCCGCCCGTGATAAATGCGTTCATCGGGGAATGGATTCTGTGATAATCTGAAGGAGACAGATAAAGAGTAATAAACGCCCCGTCAAGAAACGCATGATGGAGCTGTGCGGGAATAAGATCCGAAACAAGGTAGTCAATATTCTTAGCCTGCAATATCCTCGTACCTGTGATTTCTCCGAACTGGTCAACTCTCGCGTCAACAGGCGATACAACTGAATACTGATCGGGATCTATAACATGTACGCCCTTTTTCAAATGCCGCGTAAAAAAAGAATCAAGGGTACGAAAACTATCCAGGGGAGCTTCCATTTCTTCGGTATTCACTTTATAGAAAGCACAATACTTCCTGATAATAACTTTCAGAAATTTCCGGGGAAGAGCCAATCTCGTAAAACGACCGAAAATACGGGACAAGAACCCTTTCGGGATAATCACGAATATAAACACCAAAAATGATTTTTTCATCCCGGCCTCCGCTTCCGCACGATATTTTCAAAACAGGTCATGTCAAGAAAATTACACAATCAGGGTCAAATGGTATAAAAAATTGTTGCCGTCATAACAGTATGGCTATTTCTATTATTACAGCTGCGTGAAATGCCCAGCGTTGAAAGATGACATTCATTGCGTGCGGATTCCATGCGCACATTCCGGTCAAATGTGTATAATGCATTATTGATCACGGGCGTACGTCCTTTCCGGCTCATTGTGAATCGTCCGATGTACGCATATTGACCATTTTTATTTTTTGCAGGACAGGTGCTTCTATGCTTATTGATCTTTGGGGTGTTCGGGGTTCCATTTCTGCTCCAACCGGGAATGTTGAATACAGACTCAAATTACGTGAAATTCTCCATCTCGGCGTCCAGGCGGGGATCAAGGATACTGAAGACATAGAAGCTTTTATCGAAAAACTTCCGGAAAATCTTCAATACAACTATGGCGGCAATACAACGTGTGCCGCGGTAACCTCATCCACAGGGAACATGTACATTCTTGATTGCGGAACCGGAATCCGCACTTTAGGCGATATCCTCATGAAAGGACCGGCAGGGAAAGGTAAAGCCGAAATACATATCTTTGTCACCCATACACACTGGGATCATATTCAAGGAATACCTTTTTTTAAGCCGTTATATATTCCCGGAAATATAATACATTTCCATTCAGGAATCAAAGATCTGGCGGAACGGCTCAGTTATCAGCAAACTGAACGCTTCTTTCCCAAGGAATTCACCGCAATGGAAGCGACAAAAAAATTCCATCTCATGGAAGAATTCAATCCTATCTCGCCTGAAAAAGGGGTTGAAGTGTCATGTTTGCGGATGAAACATCCGGGCGGAAGCATGGCATATCGTTTCACAGAAAACGGAAAGCGGTTCGTTTTCGCAACCGATGCTGAATTTACCGCTGATTATCTTGAAACATTCACTCCCGAACAAAACGCGTTTTTCAGTGACGCGGATCTTCTTGTCATTGATTCCCAATACACCCTTGATGAAGCATTCAAAAAATTCGACTGGGGTCACACTTCATATACCATGGCTATCAACTGCGCGATGAAATGGAGAACAAAGCGTCTTGTTCTCACTCACCATGAGCCCGCGTACTTCGATGAAAAACTCTTTACCATCAAAACCAATGCGGTCGAGCACAGAAACGCCATGGATGACACAGTCCCGGAAATCATTATGGGAAGAGAAGGACTTTCAATCGAAGTCTGATCCGACCTCTATTAAACCTAATTTGCATGCAGGATCCAATGGAGCCATGTTCGCTCATCACTACAGTTACGGTGGATTCACCTCTTATACTCGCCCCTCTCGCCGGATACACTGATCTTCCTTTCAGAACGATTGCGAAAAAACACGGTGCGGGATTCGTCTTCACCGAGCTGATCAGCGCTGAGGGGATTGTGCGGAAAAACCCGAAGACTCTTGATCTAATGGATATATGCGACACAGAGCGCCCTGTCGGAATTCAGCTTTTCGGAAGAGATCCTTCCGTCATGTCAGATGCGGCGTCAATTGTTGAAACACTATCACCGGATTGTATCGATATCAACTACGGATGCTGTGCGCAGAAAGTGTGCAGCGGTGATTCGGGGGCCGCACTGCTAAAAAAACCCGATATCCTTTTTAAAATAGCCTCCGGAATAGTATCAAGGGTTAAAATTCCCGTTTCCGCTAAAATCCGTATCGGGTGGGATGACTCTACAAAAAATTACAAGGAAATCGTCTCACTCCTTACAGATGCGGGAATCTCCTTTATCACTGTTCACGGCAGAACGCGCGCTCAGAAGTATACGGGTCTTGCCGACTGGGATATCATCGGAGAAATCGCGGAATTCTCAAAAGTTCCCATTATCGGAAACGGCGATATCAAGTCCTACGACGAAGCCATGCACAGACTTGGCAGCACCAAATGCAGCGCGGTTATGATCGGACGGGCATCGGTGGGCAATCCCTGGATATTCACGGGACACACCCCGTCAATTGATGAACGCTTCGATTGCGCGATTGAACATGTGGATGCCATGGTCGAGTATTACGGCGAATACGGTGTGGTTCTCGCGCGTAAACATCTCGTTAATTATTTTCATCATTTCTCGAACGCGGGGCATATACGGAGTAGAATAGTAACAGCGCAGACTTCATCAGAAATCCGCGCTGTTCTTGAAGATTGCCGAACACAGTATGCGTCTTTTATGGACGCTCCTTGACGGTTACAAACAGATTTGTCTCGGAACCCTTGCGTAATACGGTAACCTTTATTGTTTTACCAATCGGCGTAGATTCAATGAGTTCAACCAGTTCCCCGGGGTTAGATACTTTTTTATCAGCTATTTTCCTGATAACATCTCCTTCCTGTACACCGGCCTTCTGAGCAGGGCCGCCATTTTGAACTGCTCCTACAAGAGCGCCTTCATTATCTTTGATTCCCAATTCTTTCGCATAGTCTTCCGTCAGCGGAGAAATCTGAACCCCGATATAACCGCGTTTAATCTTCTTGTTTGATTTAAGCTGTTCCAGAATACTTTTCGCGGTGTTTACGGGGATCGCAAATCCGATACCCATATTCCCGCCGTTTTGAGAATAAATCATCCTATTGATACCGATCACCTCACCCCTTATGTTTATAAGTGGTCCGCCTGAATTTCCAGGATTAATCGATGCATCTGTCTGGATATGTGATTGTGACCCCCCCATCATATCAAGATCCTTACGGCCGGTTGCGCTGACAACTCCGACAGTGAATGTCTTTTCCAAACCAAATGGATTTCCGATTGCAATGGCCCAGTCTCCGACCTTCACCTGAGATGAATCACCGAGATACGCTGGTTTGAATTTCTCCGATGAATTAATTTTCAGAAGAGCGATATCCGACCGCTCATCTGAACCGATTACTGCCGCGTTATACGTCTTGCTCTTCACTTTGACGGTGACCTTATCGACTCCGTTTACGACATGGAAATTCGTACAGATGTAGCCATCCTCAGACAGTATGAAACCTGTACCGAGTCCTGTTCTCTTCTGTGTCCTTTCCTCTCTCCTGCCCTGTCTTCCCTGAGGAGCTCCGAAAAAGTCATCAAAAAACGGATCGTTGAAAAATGGGTTCTGCTGAACTTTTACAGTCTGTTCGGTACTGATAAACACAACTCTGTCCTCATACAGATCATATATATTCCTGAATACCTGCTGAATTTCCCATGCTTTCGCCTCTTCCTTGCTTTTAACAATAGGTGATTCACCGGTATTCCAGAATACCCCTGCATTCGCGCGGCACGCTACAAACACAACCAGTCCGAACAGTGCGATCATAAATACACTTGCTACAAAAAGTCTTTTCTTCATCATATTCTTCTCCTCCGAATAATGCTTGCATACGGTACCTTACAATTGTAACAGATATCAAAACCCGGTTACAATTTTTTTTGAGGCAGTATGAACTCCCATATTGAAAATGCTGTATCTATATTACTAAAATCTCACAATATGGTAATAATTACGGGAGCGGGAATATCCACTAACGCGGGGATTCCTGACTTCAGAGGACCCGGCGGCCTTTATTCCCGAAAAGATATTCCGGCTGAAAATCTTTTTGATATTGATTACTTCTACCGTGATCCTTCCTTGTTCTACACGAATATCGGAGAACTGATCGATTCGTTTGTAACCGCGGTTCCGACACAATCGCACATTACGATCGCTGACCTTGAACACAGCGGCAAACTGCTGCTCACAGTCACACAGAATATTGACGGACTTCATCAGCGGGCCGGCTCCAGGAAAATAATTTGCGCGCATGGTGATTTTTCAGAATTTTACTGCATACACTGCGGAACTGCGACAATCGACACCGCTCCGATATTTGATACAATCAGAACCAAGCGAATTCCGTACTGTTCATGCGGTGGGGTTATGAAGCCTAGGGTTGTTTTTTTCGGAGAGGGCGTCATAGGTATGAATGAAAGCATGGAAGCAATTTCCCATGCCGACTGTGTCCTTGTAGCGGGGAGTTCTCTCGTAGTCCATCCCGTTGCGTCTCTGCCGAAGTACCGGAACAGCGGCACTCCGCTTATAATTGTCAACAGGGGAGAAACTCCTTATGACAGCTCGGCAGATTTTAAAATAGAAACAGATACCGATGATTTTTTCAGGATTCTGTCAGAACACGATAATCAATTATCTTCATAGTTTTTCCATCCATGGAGATAATACTGATACAGCAGCGGTCTGTCGAATGTGTTTATTTTTGTCTCTATATATTCCGAATCCGGCTGAAACCGCATTTCTGTTCTGAATTCGTCCGCTGAATAGAATCTTATTTTCTCATCATCAATATCTTTCGCAGACAGTATTCTTTTGTCAGACGCGATGACAAATCCCCAATCACCGAACGAAGGAACATATACATGATATGGTACTGTTCCCGAAAATACTGAACGCAGTGTATTATTGATGCACCAATACGCCTCTCTCGCGGCAAGAGGAGAAGTGGACTGTGTAACGAAAATTCCGCCATCGGACAGAATTTTCTTTATCAGAATATAGAACTCCCTTGTATACAACTTTGATATTGTCTCGTCATGAGGATCGGAAAAATCCGCTATTATCACATCGAACTTTCCGTGTTTTTCGGTAATGAATTTATACGCATCACCGACAACAACTTTGACACGGGGATCCGCCAGTGAGTTTCCATTTACCGAGACAAAGCTTTGATTTTCCGTCGCCAGTTTGATCATCTGCGGATCAAGCTCAACAAGCGTGACAGATTTCACGTTATCATGTTTCAGCGCTTCCCGCACCGCCATCCCGTCGCCGCCGCCCATGACAAGAACGTTAATGCTTGTATTCCCGCACATCGTTATCGCGGGATGCACCAGCATCTCATGATACCTGTATTCATCAGTTGTTGAAAATTGTATTGAGCCGTCAAGAAAGAGACGAAAGTCCTCTCCAGACCTCGTTAAAACAATTTCCTGATACTTGGTGCGTTTTGAAAGTATCACATCATCAGTATAAAGTCTGCTTTGAAGAAATTTCGATATCACGCCTGAAAAAAACAATGCCGTTGATAAAACAATGATACCGATTACCGGAATAATCGTTTCAACTCCTCGCTTCCCCTCATACTTAACTTTTACGATGACGATAATCGCTACAACGATATTGGCAATCCCGGTTATCGCGCATGTCGCGAACCGGCCTACAAGGGGGAAAAGAATCAGCGGGAAAAGAAGAGATCCCGCAAGCCCTCCGATATAATCAATCGAAAGGACGTTTGAGATCACACTTTTAAGCGACCCGTATTCTCGCAGTATTCTGGTGAGAATCGGAATCTCCATCCCTACAAGTGTGCCGATCAGCACCAGAAACAAAACATGATATACAAAATATAATGGCGTGATTGAGTAAATATAATTGAGAAGCAATACCGAAAATCCGCCGACCAGTCCCAGCAAAAACTCTATATAGATAAAAGTCCGGACAAGATTCTTTGTCACATAACGGGACAAGAAGGATCCCAGCCCCATTGAACTGAGGAAGAATCCTATTGTAATTGAATACTGCGCTACGGGATTACCGAGAAGATACGACGCGAGAGATCCTAAAACGAGTTCATAGATTATGGCGCAGAGCGAAACAACGAATATCGAAAAAAGAAGAACCCGCTGTTCCGCTCTTGAGTGAGAATGGTTCATTTATTCGAAGGACTCTCCACTACACAGTTGGGCTTCACCACCGAATTTGTCGCCGACGGAGAATTTATCACGGATGCTACGATTATAGCGATCCCGAGAATTACCGCACCGATAATAATGGAAAGGGAAATGTTCTGATCTTCCTCAATTTCTTTACGGATAGAAAACGGAATCACCAGTTTCACAAGGAAAAAAGCTATCCCCATAAGAATAACGCCTACAAGCGAATAAATCGCCGTTTCAACCACTCCAGACAGAATTACAGACCAGTTCATGGAATCCTCCAGTAATATTAATTTGTTTTCTGATATCGCTTAATCAGTCTATTTCCCGCCGCGTATGCCGCCGGATGATGACCGTCCTATCGATCTAACCGCACTTCCCGATCTGACTGATCGTTGCTCCATCTTCTTTTTCTGAAGATAGTATTTTCCAGCTTTGTCGAATCCGGTATTCGTCGCTGAAAACGCGAAAGCTGATCCGAACAGCGCGACAGATGCTATGATGGCTTTCCACATATCAGTCAATCCTCCTTAAAGGGAAACGGCAGTTCATTGTATGTCTTCGATTTATGGAACATCCATACGGCAAGTCCCGCGAACAGCAAGAAAGCGAAAACATACGCACCGAATCCACGGATCCCCTTCTGCATAGAGATTACAATCGAGTCAACACTTCTCCGGTTCTGACTGGTGACCGTCAGATACACATAGTAATTGCCGGGATCATCGAGTATAAAGTCCTTGTCGACGGAAGTATCATTTTCGCGCCAAGCCCCTTCATCATCATATCCCTGTTCATCCCAGAAATCAGCCATAAACGTATACGACTCAAGCGGTTCAAAGGAGTTTTCACTCTCATCAAGAAAATCCCGCAGCTTTCTTTTATCCTTCATGCCGTCACCGAGAGTAGCGAGCCTGTCTTCTCTCACGAGAACCGCACTGACGGTTTCCCATTCCTGGTTGAGATCCTGTACCGAGGTATCGACGCCAACCGTAACTCGGTACGTGGGTTCACTTGAGGTAAGTGTGACAGGCCCGTACAGCATGCTGCTGGTGAATGCGGAAATATCTTCTTCGGAAATCGGCTCGTTTTCAGATAACACAACACGTGTCTGCGCAACACCTTTGATTTCATCACCGGACATACAGCCGCGCGCCATGAATATAAAAGATATGATACTCATCGACAGGAAAACGACCGCGGTTTTCATATACCCTTTCCGCTTCTTCGCGGTACGGTCATATGCGTCTTTGAATTCATCTTTTCTGAACGCGTTAAGCGCTTTTTTATATGAAAGGGGTTTACCGGCACTTACCGAAACTTCGTCTTCGCTGTGCTCAATAGTATAATATGTGCCGCCTGACTGATAATCGTATACGGTTGTCGGTTCACCGATCTCGGGTTTCCATGATAATTCGCCTTCCGCATACACTATGCGTGCGACATATCCGTCATCCTTTTGAATTTTTTTACCGTTAAAACGAATGACATCGGAATCGGACTCCATGTCGATTTCGTCGGGAACGATCTCGCTGAACATGAACAGTTCGCCGTTTTCCTCGACAAACCAGAAATAGTTCCCTTCTGAATTGACCGCGAGCCATTCATCCCAGTACGCCAGTTCGTACTCGTCTTCTTCCTGATATCGTATGCGTCCGATTATTTCATACTCAATCCCGTCAATCGAACCTTTTATCCCCAGTTTGAACACAGAACTTTCGATATCACTGGTGAACATATCAGCGTACAGTTCATAGTATTCCTGCGAATGTTGATCGTATTCGGTTCCGCATGACGCGCATTTTGCGAATGGAATATTTTCTTCCTCTTCGGAATCATACCTGCTCGCACGGCGAAGTTCCCCTCCGCACGAAGGGCACGCGATCTTTTTAAGTTCCGCATCTTTTGCTGACATCTGTCACCCCTGCAGTACGATATCTCTTTTCATAAGAGGACGGCCGGTGAAGAGCTCCACCTCATCCTCGGAAAATTCTATTGAAATACGTTTACCTTCGGCAACGGCGTCGAGATAGCGTATCTCATCGCCGGGAGTAGCCTCATAAAAAAGCTCTCCTTCTCCGCCCTCAACTGACGCACATCCTTTTTCTTTCACCATTACTTTCTTATCGCCGATCAGTATATTCTGTCCGGCGCGTATTGATTCGAATGATTCGGTCACATCTGCTGATTCAAGAAGATCGGTATATATCGTGAACATACCTTCGTCTTCCGTGATCCACGCGGGTTCTCCGTCGTAATCGACAAACCACTCATCAAAGAATCCGCCGTCATACTTGTACCGAACCCGTCCGCTCACGGTGAAATTTTTACCGAGAACCATACCTGATTTTCCAACAGACAGGATTGACGCAAACTCCGCAAGTTTAGGGAACTTCCCCGACGGATCAAGTCCTTCAACGGAAATCCTGAAGTTCGTTCCGCAATACGGGCATACCGCTACCTTTGAGAAACGGTTCTTTATTTCAATCGGCGCTCCGCACGAGGTACATGAATAGCTCATAGATTACGCCTTCTCGCCGCATTCGGGACAGAACTTCGCTCCCGGCGCAAGTTTCGCATTACATTTGGGGCATACGCGCTCTCCGATCGCCGTTCCGCATTCAGGGCAGAATTTGACACCGGGAGCGACACCCACACCGCACTTCGGACATTTCGCCGAGGCAATTTCCTTGCCGCACGTCGAGCAGAATTTGGCGTCAGGCTTGTTATCCGCCTGACACGACGGACATTTCACAGACGGAGTTCCTTTTGACGAAATAGCGTCCTGCATCATACCGGGCATCATCGCGCCGAGACCCGCGCCCATACCTAAGCCCATTCCGGCCGCGGTCATATTGCCGCCTTCGGCTGACGCGGCTTTCTCCATCGTATCGAACGTACGTTTCATTTTATACGTATCAGTTCCCAGAATATCAATTTCAGCCTTGTCAGAGAGCGCTTTTTTGAGACGTTTGAACGACTCATCATCTTCGGGAAGATTGATCGACTCGACCACAAAGCGTACGAGTTCAAGACCGAAGCTCTCAAAATCAGCGGTCAGTTTGGCCTTGCCGGCTACGCTGATCTCTTCAAGCTGAGTAGAAATTTTCAGAAGAGTAATCTTCTGAGCGTAAATCGTTTCAGATATGAAATCCTGCAACTTTGTCAGAATGGAAAGATCGCGAAGCGCCTGACCAATAGAGTCAGTGGTATACGCCTGCCAGCTTCCGATCGCCGCGAGAAGAAGAGGACGCGCGTCCTTCACCCGTATTGAATATGATCCGAAAGCACGCACGGGAACACCGATATTATATACCGGATCAATCAGCTGAATCGGCTGTTTTGTTCCCCATTTAAGACCGGGCACTTCCGTTTTGTTTATAAAATAGATCTCGGCAGGGAACGGTGTTGTTCCTCCAAACGGGAGATTGATGATTTTTTCGAGAATCGGAATGTTTCCGGTTTTAAGAGTATGACGTCCGGGACCGAACGAATCCAGCGCACGACCTTCCTTGAAAAGAATCGCTTCCTGATTTTCAGCTACGATGAGCTGCGCTCCGAGAGAGATCGCGCCCTCAGGGTAACGGTTGATCAGTTCGCCCTGACCTGCTTTCCATTGTACTACATCTATTAAAGCCATTGTTATACACCCCACAAAATTCTTTTTCGTTCCAAAAGAACGGTTTCAACGGACGCGATGCTTTTCTGCATCTCACGCAGAATCTTTTCCGCATCGGATCCGATACTGTCAATCAATTCAATCATCGTATCTATCTGAGCGATTATCGTATCGTCAAGCACAATAGCTTTCGCGTATTCTTCTTCGGCAATGCGCGGACGGTTGTGCGAAAATGTCGATACGACAAACGGTTCGGCCGAAGTGATGTCGCGGTACAGTTTTTCAATACGGATATCAGTGCTTTCCAGAAGCGGAAGTTCGGAGATATTTCCACCGCGGACCATGACATCCATCTGGATTCTAATCCTTTCCTTTATTACGAGAACCTTTTCCGCCGCAAACCCCCGTACGATCCTGTCAGAATCACATCGTTCGGTATAATCGATATACCCCTTGAACCCGGGGATTTTTTTCATAAGTCTTTCGAGCAGGGAACGTTCTGACGCAAACCGTTCCTGAAGTAATTGAGCGTCCATATACGCCTCCCTCAGTCGTCGGTAATCCCGACAGTATATTGACTCATTCCGCTCCAGACAGATTCAAATACACCGGAACCGGCTTGAAGAAACTGTCCTGCGAGATGATATACAATTGAGTTTACTTTAACGCTGAATCCGCAGAATAACAGACCGTAAAGAAGGTGTCAAGTGACTATCTCTCCGTCCGCTTCTTTGGCGGCAAGATCCTGAATTTTCAATTCAAGTTCGGCAAGCTTTATCCGTAACCGTTCGATGTTTTCAGCAACACGTTTGCGCTGCGATTTCAGATCGTCGATAGTATCATGAGATGTGAGAGTACCGCGCGTGCAGAATTCAGCTTTGATCATATCGGGGCTCTTTCCTTCCCTGAACGCCTTCTCCACCTCCTTCCTCATATCCTCATCTCTTACCCGCGCGACGATCTTCATATTGTCATATCCCACTGCGGGATCGATATTCATTGTCTGTGTGCGCATGATCATTTTCGCGTCAGACCGATGCAGTCCAAGCTCACGGTCGACAAAGTCCTCGAAGCTCGCGTCATGCAGTCTGCACAGTTCATACGCGCGGATAAGCAGTTTCCCGAAATCCTTTATAAGCTCGCCGTTCCCGCGTAGATATTTTTCTTTAATTTCCGAGGCGATCTCCGCGAATCCCGGTTCCGTTTTGAATATATTCTGGTAGATCCCTTTTTTTTCAGCGTCGAAGAGAAGCCGGTGGAAAATATCCCAGAATACAATAGAATGCGCACGCGAGGAAACTTTTCCGTGCGCACGGACAAACTGGATATGATGCGCGAATTCATGAATCGCGGTATACATAAGCGCGGCTTCCGTCTTGAAATTCTTGTTATGGATTAATATCTCGGCACTCTCAGGCTTGTAGAGACCATCCACGCGGTGACTCGATTTACCGGTAAACACAAGCGAAAAGTCGGGGACATTGCCGTCGAGCTCCAGAAGAAGATCCTTTACCTGATCCTGATTCATTTCACACTTCCATCTTCGTTTTTTTCCGGGGATTTTTTCACACCGTAGCGCTCTCCCCACAGCGTTTCCAGCCTCTGCTTAATCTGCGCTTCGCTTCCAAGATTTGTCGGCTGATAAAATACGGTGTCCTTGATTTCATCGGGCAGATATTGCTCTTTCACGAAATGTCCCGGATACGAATGCGGATACCGATAACCTTTGCCGTACCCTATCTCCGACAGCAGTTTTGTGGGCGCATTACGTATATGAAGCGGAATCTCGTAGGATCCCCCCTCTCTCACCATCCCGAGAGCTTTATCAATGGCGAGTTCCGTCGCGTTGCTTTTGGGAGATGACGCGAGGAATATCGCGCACTGGGCGAGCGGTATACGCGCTTCAGGAAAACCAATATTCTGCGCGGCGGTCATTGCCGCGACCGCGATGGGAAGCGCCTGCGGTGACGCGTTGCCGATATCTTCCGACGCGAGGATAATCATCCGGCGCGCGATAAAAATCGGATCCTCACCGCCTTCGATCATCCGGGCAAGGTAGTAAATAGCGGCGTCAGGGTCGGAACCCCGGATCGATTTTATAAATGCGGAGATCGTGTCGTAATGACGCTCCCCGTCCTTGTCATAGTTTACCGCGATTTCCTTGAGCGACTCTTTGAGAAGCTGATCGTCAATCACGCCGCTTTCCGACATCATCACCGCAATTTCCAGAAGATTCAAAAGACGGCGCGCGTCACCCTGCGCGAGTTTGACCGCCTTTTCCTTCACGCCGTCATCAAAACGTATATTGCGCTTTTTTATGAGTTCATCTTTTTCAAGGGTCTGGTTCAGAATATTGAGGAGTTCATCTTCACTGAGAGGTTTCAGTTTCAGCACGCGGGCTCGCGACAGAAGCGGTGATATGACGCTGAACGAAGGATTCTCCGTAGTCGCACCGATAAGAATAACGTCACCCGCTTCAACCGCACCGAGAACCGCGTCCTGCTGAGCCTTGTTGAAACGGTGAATTTCATCTATAAACAGGAGCGTCTTGACTCCGCGCACCTTGTTCTCACGTCCCCGCTGAATAACCTTACGGACATCGGCGACTCCTGCGGAAATGGCGCTCAGGAATTCTGATTCCATGTCAAGATCTTCGGCGATGAGCATCGCGAGCGTCGTCTTGCCGCATCCGGGATCCCCCCACAGGATCATGGAAAACGGAGTCTTCTTTTCGAGCATGGTGCGCACGATGGCGCCCTTGCCCATGATATGGCTCTGCCCCATGTAATCCGCGGCGCGGCGCGGGCGCATTCTCTCGGCTAGCGGAGTGAGTGTCGGATCGTTATGACTGAAAAGGGAATCGCTCATTGTGGAAATCTCCCGAAAAAAAATCCGGCGCTAGGCCGGATCTTTCTTACTCGTCGCCGCGACCGTCGTCGCCCTTCGACTTACCGCCACCGTATTTACGGGTGCGGCTCTGGGCTGCCATACGGCGGGCTTTTTTAAGCCTACGGCGTTCAGCCTCGTCGCGCTTGCGCTTTTTTTCTTCCGAGGGTTTCTCGTAATAGCGCCGGCGTTTAAGCTCTTTGAAGATGCCTTCGAGAGCCATCTTCTTTTTGAGGTTTTTGAAGGCCTTTTCGATATCTCCTTCGCGAACATCAACTTCAAGAGCACTTGGCATGAAAATCACATCCTTTCTTGTTAGTTACGATCAAAAGACCGAATATGCGTCAAACTGTCAACATTTTTTACCCGTCATTCCCCTTTCATAATCGCGGGAATATCATGCTCGACGGTATCCGTCTTTTTAAGACCGAACGCGTCGACAATAACTTTGGCTACATTCGGCGACAAGAATCCGGGAAGCGTCGGCCCGATTCGGACATTCTTGAAACCGAGAGACAAGAGCGCGAGAAGAACCGCAACGGCCTTCTGCTCATACCATGCGATATCGAACGAGAGAGGCAGTTTGTTCACGTCATCAAGTCCGAAGATTTCTTTCAGTTTCAGCGCGATAAGAGCGAGCGAGTACGAGTCATTGCACTGACCGGCGTCAAGCACACGCGGAATACCTCCGATATCACCCAGATCGAGCTTGTTATAACGATACTTCGCGCAACCCGCTGTCAGAATAATCGTATCCTTGGGAAGATTCTTCGCGATATCGGTGAAGTACTCGCGTTCTTTGTGACGGCCGTCGCATCCGCCCATCACCACGAATCGTTTGATGGCGCCGCTCTTGACCGCTTCCACAACTTTATCCGCGAGCTTGAACACCTGATCATGCGCGAACCCGCCCGTAATGCTTCCCGTCTCAAGTTCCTGCGGAGGAGCGCATTTCTTCGCCCGTTCAATAACAGCTGAAAAATCCTTTGTTTTGCCTTTCACGCGATCAGGAATATGCGCGATACCCGGATATCCCGTCATCCCTGTCGTGAAGATTCTGTCTTTATACGAATCTTTAACCGGGACAATACAGTTAGTCGTCATGAGAATAGCGCCGTTAAATGTCGCGAATTCCTTGTCCTGATGGAACCATGAGCCGCCGTAATTCCCCGCAAAATGAGGATACTTTCTGAATGCCGGATAGTAATGCGCGGGAAGCATTTCACTGTGTGTATACACATCGATCCCCTTGCCTTCTGTCTGTTCCAGCAACTCTTTGAGATCAAGCAGATCATGTCCTGAAATGAGAATACCGGGATTATTCCGAACGCCGATATCCACTTTTGTGATTTCAGGATTTCCGAATGTTTCCGTATTCGCTTTATCAAGAAGCGCCATAGTCTTCACCGCGCAATCTCCCGCGCGAAGCACAAGCGTGACCATTTCATCCTGGGTTAGTTTTTTCAAAGTAGACGCCAGTCCCTCAAGCACGAACCGGTACACCTCTTCGGATTCATACCCCAGCACGGCGGCATGATGCGCGTATGCGGAAATTCCTTTCAGTCCGTAAATAAGTGTCTGCTGAAGCGAACGGGCATCTTCGTCAGCCTGAGACAGCACTCCGACGGTCGCGGCCTTCTCTCCGAATTTTGACGCGTCCTTCTCCGAGAAAGTAACCGCGTCATGATCGCTTCCCGACACGCTGATTCTTTTCTTCATTTCATCACGAATATCCTGCGCACTGACGATCAGTGATCGAAGACGGTCGGGATCGAAATTTGCGTTTGTAATTGTCGCAAACAAAGCCTCCGTCGCAATCCGTCCGCCGTTCATGATATCACTGTTCTGGAATCCTCCCTTTTCAGCAATCAGGGCAATTCCCTTGATGGAATAGATAAGTAAATCCATAAGATTGGCGGTATCATCGATTTTACCGCACACACCCCTGACGGTGCATCCGGAATTTTTCGCCGTCTCCTGACATTGAAAACAGAACATACTCATATTGATCCTCCTTTTGTTACAGGAAATAATACACAGTATGTTAGCACACGCATTGACCGGGGTCAATTGCCGATTTTATTTATCGTAGTTTCTTCTGCTCGGAGGGGAACATCATCTTGTGTTCGATGATAACGGCAATTCCCGTTATCACGGATATTATGCTCAGAAAATAAACTGTCCGGCAGTTGGACACGTAAATTGAAAATATTCCAAAGGAGAGATTCACGAATGAATGCATGATAACAGCCCATCCCACACTGCAATGTGTCCTGAGATATAGTATGGTCATCAGAATCGATACCATAAGAGTTACCAGTAAGAACATCGGCATTGAAGTCGCATTCTGAGCGGTGCCGGGGATATAAAACAGAGGAAATTGCCACACACACCACATAACACAGACCGCAATCGCTGAAAAGAAAGGATCCATAATCGAGTTCAGCTTATCGAGCACATAACCCCGCCATCCGAATTCTCCTCCCAGCGGCCCGCCGAAAAGCATCAGCATGACAAACACCGGAATGATATACTGAGGATGTTCAAGGAGAGAGAAAGATCCTTTCATCGAACATCGGGATTGACCGATAAGTGACGCGGCCGCGGCTGAGAACGGAATAAGAAGGAGATAGATCCACGCGAACTTTCTCATCCTGAACGCGATTCCCCGGAGTAAAAGTTTTTTTACTCCGGGAATCTTCTCCTCATGCCATACCATTATTATTGCGGCGACAAGCGGTGAAAACGAACCGATGGAAATCAACACAGTCGAAGAGACCGTGCCTGCACTGAACAAATACGCGGGTGCCCATACAATCCATGATATCAGCGTGGTGATTACGAAAAAAAGAAATATACCCAGTACGGAATTCTTCATCCTTCCTGTCCTTTGATCGGTTTCAAATTAAAATCAATATTCATTCTTAAACATATATAGTGAAGACAATTACCTTCCCAGAAAAATGAATACTCTTATTCCATGATATCAATAAAAAAATGCCTGTATCATTTCCTTCGATACAGGCATTTCGTATTCATTTTTTACTAACCGCCGCAATCACTTGTTATAAAGTTTGCGCGGTGTGTAGTGGGTATGCAGAAGATCGTGAGATTTTTCCGAGAGCGGTTTCCCGAGAAACTCCGCGTACACCGCCTTGATCTCAGGATTATCGTGTGAACATCTCAGCACATGGATCTCGTCATCCTTGTACATACCTTTGGCGCGTTTCGCGCGGATCTCGTCAGTCGCGCCGTACGGCTGACCGCCGCCGCCGATACATCCGCCGCGGCACGCCATAACTTCGATAAAGTCATACGGTGAACGCTCCCCTCTCTGAAGAGCGGTCCGTACCTTGTCGAGAATGTACTGCACGTTCACGAGACCGTGCGCAACCGCGATATTCACCTTCGTACCCTTGATATCTATTGTCGCTTCCTTGACGCCTTCGAGACCGCGCACCATTTCAAAATTCACATTGCCGAGGTTTTCTCCCGTCAGGAAGAAATACGCGGTACGCAGAGCCGCTTCCATTACACCGCCGGTCACACCAAAAATGGTTCCGGCTCCCGTGTACTCGCCGAGTACCGAATCAGCGTTCTCTTCCGGAAGACTCGCGAAATCAATTCCCGCCTGTTTTATCATACGCGCAAGTTCACGTGTGGTAAGAACTACATCGACATCCTGCTGACCGCTTGATGACATGTGTTCATCGCGTCCCGCCTCGAATTTTTTCGCGGTACAGGGCATGATCGAAACCATAAATATCTTATCGGGACGCAGATTCATTTTCTGCGGATAGTATGTCTTCGACATGGCGCCCATCATTTCCTGCGGAGACTTGCATGTGGAAAAATACTCTATGAGATCATGATCGTATTTTTCAAGGTAATCTATCCATGCGGGACAACAGCTCGTGATGAGAGGAAGTCCGGGTTTTTTACCATGCGCGAAACGCTCAATGAGTTCGCTCGCCTCTTCCATGATCGTGAGATCCGCCGAGAAGTTGGTGTCAAACACCGCTTTGAATCCAAGACGGCGGAGAGCCGCGTAGAGTTTACCCGTCTCAAGCTCACCGGGCTCATACCCGAACGCTTCGCCGATAGCGACACGCACAGCGGGAGCGATCTGCACCACAGGGATGAGTTCCGGATCGCATTCACCGCAAAGCGCTGACCATACCTTGTCTGTTTCGTCTTTTTCGTATATCGCGCCGACAGGACAATGCGCCGCGCACTGTCCGCACTTTACGCACGGAGAATCCGCAAGCGATACATCGGCGGAAGGCGCAATGCGTGTTTCAAATCCGCGTCCGAGAAACTCAAGCGCCCATACGTTCTGCATCTGCTGACATACTTCCGCGCATCGTCCGCACAGGATACATTTTTCAGGATCGAGCACGATCGATGTCGTTGAAGTATCTTTCGGTATATCGCGCAGTCTTTTGGGATAAGGCTCCTCTCTGATTCCGAATTCAGCCGCAAGCCTCTGAAGCTCGCAATTGTTGTTGCGGCCGCATGAAAGACAATCGTTCGGATGACGGGAAAGAATCAGTTCAAGCACCGTTTTTCTCACACGGACAATCTCGGGATCATGCGTGACGATGTTCATCCCCTCGACAACCTGCGTCGCGCATGCCCTGACGATCTTCGGGGAAGGAGGAGTTTTCACGATACATAGTCCGCATGCCGCCCAGGGGACAAGATCCGGATGATAACACAATGTCGGAATTTTCACCTGCGCGCGTTTTGAGGCCTCGAGAATTGTGATATTCTCCTCAACCTGATATTTGTTTCCGTTTATGGTGATGTTGACGGTATTCATTCTGTTCTCCTTACCCTTTTGTGATAGCGCCGAACTTGCACGATTCGTAGCACGCGTTGCACTTGATGCAAAGCGGCTGGTTTATCACATGAAGCTTCTTCTTTTCTCCCGTAATCGCGTTAACAGGACATTTCCGCGCACAGAGTCCGCAACCGACGCATTTTCCCTCAATGATTTGGTACTGCATCAGCGACTTGCACTTCTTGGCGCGGCATTTCTTGTCTTTGATATGTTCATAATATTCGTCTTCAAAATACTTCAGTGTAGACAGTACCGGATTCGGAGCCGTTCCTCCCAGCTGACAGAGAGACGCTTTCTGCATTGCGAGTCCGATATCTCTCATCCGGTCGATATCAGCCATCTCGCCGTTCCCTTTCGTGATCTTGTCGAGGATTCCCGCGAGCTGTTTCCCGCCGATACGGCACGGCGCGCATTTTCCGCATGACTCATCAACAGTGAACTCGAGATAGAATTTCGCGACGTCAACCATGCAATCGTCCTCATCCATGATGATGAGACCGCCCGATCCCATAATCGATCCGAGTTTCTGAAGACTCTCGTAGTCAATCTGTGTATCAAGATAATCCGCTTTCAATACACCGCCGGAAGGACCTCCCGACTGCGCAGCTTTGAATTTCTTCCCGTGCTTGATTCCGCCGCCGATATCATAAATAATCTCACGCAGAGTCGTTCCCATCGGCACTTCGATGAGTCCTGAATTTTCAATTTTACCGGTAAGCGCGAAGACCTTCGTTCCCTTCGACGTAGCGGTTCCGATTTTCGCGAACCAGTCTCCGCCTTTGAGAATAATCACGGGAATATTCGCGTATGTCTCAACGTTATTAATGACAGTAGGTTTTCCCCAGAGACCCTTGACCGCGGGGAACGGCGGACGGGGACGCGGCATACCGCGGTTTCCCTCTACAGACGCGAGAAGAGCGGTCTCTTCACCGCACACGAACGCTCCCGCGCCGAGACGCAGCTCGATATCAAAAGAGAATCCTGATCCGAGAATGTTCTCGCCGAGCAGACCGTAATCACGCGCCTGGGCAATGGCAATCTCAAGACGTTTGATCGCAAGGGGATATTCCGCTCTTATATAAATGAATCCTGCTTTCGCACCGACCGTGAAGCCCGCTATCGCCATGGCTTCAAGAACTGAATGAGGATCACCTTCGAGAGTTGAACGGTCCATATACGCACCGGGGTCACCCTCATCGGCATTACATACGATATACTTTTCATCCGATACGGGCTTCTTGGTCAAATCCCATTTCATCCATGTCGGGAAACCCGCGCCGCCGCGTCCGCGAAGTCCGGACTTTTTGATCTCGTCAATCACCTGTTCAGGCTTCATTGAAAAGAGCACTTTTTCGAGAGCCGCATAACCGTCTCGCGCGATATATTCATCTATAACTTCGGGATTGATGACCCCGCAGTTACGCAGCACGATACGGAACTGTTTCTGATAGAACTCAATTCCCTCAACACCGCCATGCTGACTGCGGCTTTTGTCATTGATTGAATGGTATTCAAGGCGGGGAACAATCCGTCCTTTGATGATATGCTCAGACACAAGTTCTTTCACATCATCGGGAGTCACTTTCACATAGAAAGCTTCCTCAGGAAGAATTTTCACGATCGGCCCCTGTTCGCAGAAACCGAAACAACCTGTTTTCACAACCTGAACCTGATACGAAAGTCCATTCGCCTCAATCTCTTTTATAAAAGACTGATAGATCTCAGTTGATTTACTCGCCTCACAACCCGTTCCCGCACATATAAGAACATAACTGCGATATGCCATAGAAGCTCCTCCCTTACTTGATAATGTCCACTGAAGGTTTATCGAAGACGTGATCGCTCACGAGTTTCTTTCCGATTATATGATCATTGACTATTTTTCTCGCGATATCGGCGTTCACATTTCCGTATATCGTTGTAGGCATCTCCGGAACGCGTATTTCAACAGTCGGTTCGTTTGCGCAGAACCCCATGCACCCGGTCTGTTTGACCGATACAGAGGTAATGCCCTTGCCGCCCAATTCATCAATAAACGCGTCAAGCGTGGATTTCGCACCGGCCGCTATTCCGCAGGTTCCCATCCCGATAATAATTTCGGCTTCCTTCCCTTCCGCGCTGCGTGTCTCAATTTCAGACTTTTTCGCATCACGAAGTTTGCGAAGATCATCAAGGGTTAATTTCGCCATTTTGATTCTCCTTTATCTTCCGCAGTATGTATTCCATGTTCAGCAATATATCTTTTCGCCAGAATCAGCGACTCGGCATCATTCAGAGATCCCAGAGCGTCGATCAGTTCCGATCTCAAAACAACAAATCTACCGCCTGTTGTACTGTTATTGAATACCAGTTCGTACTCTTTTCCGAACATCATCATTGAAACCACCGTTCCGGGAATATCCCCGAGCGGAGGGCAATCTATATGATCCTTTTTAAACGTGAAGTACACTGAACTTCCCAAACCCTCTTCTGAACGGAGATCAAATTCTCCGCCCGAAGTTTGAGCGGCTTGTTCTACAAAAGGAATTCCAAGCCCGACTTTTCTGCTTTTGTGTTTTTTCCCGTCCGTATAAAAAGGATCACGCACTTTTTTCAGTGTCTCCTCACTCATTCCCGGACCATTGTCACCGATGCATACTTTTATGAATTCACCGTCATCGATAAGATCTACCGTTATGACCGCTGAACCCGCATCTATCGCGTTTTCAACGATATCAAGCATGTAATCAGCGACCGCATAATGCATCTACCTTTTCTCCGTATATTTCGCGATAATTCCGGGAAGCTGATCTTTCGTCAGTTTACCGTGAACTTCCGTTCCGTTGATCACAAGCACCGGAGCCAGACCGCAGCAGCCGATACAGCGAACCGCCTCAAGTGAGAACAGCCCGTCGTCTGTTGTTTTATTGACCGGAAGGCCAAGCGTTCTTTCGATTTCAAGGATAAGGTCTTCTCCCCCCTTGAGATAACACGCAGTCCCCATGCAAACCTGTATTTTGTATTTTCCCGGCTTGGTAAGTTTAAAAAAGTGATAGAAGGTCACGACTCCGTATATTTTCGCAAGAGGCACATTCAGAAGCCGGGACAGTTCAAGAGCCACATTCCGGGGAATGTATCCGTACTCTTCCTGTGTCCGGTGAAGAATCATTATAAGGTTTCCCGGCTTGTTTTTCCATTGGTCGATAAAAACCAGCAGTTCTTTGGAGAGCGTCACAGATGACTCTTCTTTTTCAAACATTATATCCTCCTAAACGGTTCAGTTACAATAATAGGAAGGCGCGGCGATCATACCAGACACGGCGGTTAAAATGTCTTTCCCGTGTTTCTTTTGCCTTATCCTAAATTCATTTTATTAAAATGCAAGATATTATTCTTCAGTCCCCGGGTAATTGTTCAATCCGCCTGAAAGGACATCTCTCCGTTATCCGACAGAAGAATATCCCAAACGGAGAACTGTTATGAAACAAATACCACGCGCTCTGACATACCGAAAATGAATCCCGTAAAAATGATCCCGACGACTTCAATAATCAGAACATGACCATTTGACAAAAGTGTAATTTTCAAACAAGACAATTATCAATCTTTGTGAATTATTTTGATTTTTTTATTATGCATTGCGTTCGCGATGGAAGAAAAACTCATATCGTCGCATTCAATTTCAGAGTACACGACACCAATATCATCGGGGTAATGCGCGTCGGAGCCTGATATCACCGCAAACCGACTCTCCGGATTCAATAATTTCACAGCTTCAGCATTTCCATGGAAATGACGTGATACCTCTATCGCATCACAATTTAATTTATCAGGGAAAAAACCTAATTGTGATATCATACTGTTGATCGGCCGGTCTATATGAGCAGGAATAAAAAGACCTCCGAATTTATGCACCTCGGCTTCTATCCTTTCTATCGCGAGAGTAAGTCCGTTGACAAGATACATATCAATGATCTCAAGCACATTCTCATCCGCATCAACAACAACCTGTTCCCCGAATATTTCCGAATCAAACCTGACAGGGGGAAGATATCCGGATAACATCTTACCGAAATCAAGAGCTTCAGCACTTGTTCCGAACAGCGCAAGAGAGTGAACTTCTTCTGTCGATGTAATTTCCATCCCGTACAGGCAACTGATCCTGCCGCTTCTCCGCGCAGATTCTTCCAGAGCGGGAGAATTCAGCGCGCTATTGTGGTCGGTGATCGCAATCAGATCAAGTCCTCTCTCAATCGCATGCGATACAATCCGCGAAGGCGACATGTCAAGACTGCCGCACGGGGACAGACAGGAATGGATATGAAGATCAGCTCTGAGTATCATTGCTTCTGCGTATTCAGCGCGAGGTATACTTTGTACGAGGCGATGAACTGATTATCTTCAGTCTTCAGTATCGCGACATCGTTCTGACGGGCGGCATTCTCCATATCATGGGGAATCGGACGGTTGTTGCAGATTATCACAGCGGGAAAGTCAAGCTGCTGAGCAACCGCAATGGTATTCCTATGAGCCTGTATAGTAATAAACACCGACCCTTCCTCCGCGTTTCCCATAACATCAGATAAAAGATCAGACGTGTATCCCGTTACAATCTCTCTGTCTTCCTCAGGGGCAACAACAAGGGAATACTTCAGCGACTCAGCCAATTGCGATGTCTTCATTTTTGTCCTCCATATTAATGACAGAGAGCACCGTAGTTCCCTTGCCCATCTCCGACACTATATCAAATTCGTCCGACACCCGGCGGGTATTCGCAAGACCCATTCCCGCACCGAATCCGAGCGATCGGATCCATTCATTCGCGGTGGAATACCCTTCTTCCAGAACAACTGACACATCAGGGATTCCCGGTCCGTTATCCATTGTTTCAATGGTGATTTTATTATCATCGACAGTGAACAGAATCCTTCCGCCGTCCGAATGTATCACCAGATTGATTTCAAGCTCGTATGACGCGACAGACGCCCTTCGAATTATTTTCTGTGATACTTTCCTTTCTTTCAGAATCTTCTTCAGTTCAAAGGATGCTCTGCCGGCATTTTCAAAATCAAATTTATTCACCGCGAAATCTTTTGTTATGACATTCAGAGTACAGCCTCTTTCGGCCGCGATCTTCATGTCGATCTTCCCTTCAAGCTCCTCCATTTCCGCATTAAGCTCCTGGAGTAGCGTTGTAAGGATGTCACGGCTGGTGAGAATACCCACCAGATGCTGTTCCTTATCGATAACCGGAAATCTGTGGTACGAGTACTTATTGAAATACGTGATCGCGAACGACAGCGGCATGTCATCCTCAAGGACTACAAGCGCGCGTCCCATGTATTTTTCCGCCGGCTCATGAATATACCCCTTATCAAGGGCGTTCATGATATGGTTGACCGTGACAATGCCGACAATCCGTTCATTTTCAACGATCGGAACACCAGTCACATAACTGTTTTTCATCAACTGCTGTATAAATCGGAGGGAGTCTTCTTTTCTTGCGGTTTTGAGGTCTGTGGTCATCGCGTCTTTGATCTTCAGCCGGAGAATAATCTCCATTACTGCGGTGGTCGCCTTATCGGTTCCAATGGGAAGAGCGCGAAGCATAGGTTACCTCTCGTATAAAATCTTTCCCAGCTTGTAACATACATCAAACATTGACATATCAGTATGAAGCAATGTAATCGCAAGTTCTTCAGCGAGTTCTTTCATGTCATCCGAAAGCATTTTTCCGTTTGTGATGAGAATCGCGTACGCACCGACCATATCGGCCGTTCTGACCACCTGCGGAGTGGACAGATTGCTCACAAGAAGAATTCCCTCTTCCTCCGAAACAAGTACATCGCTCATCAACCCGGAAGCGACCACGCCATTCACATGTTCATAGTCGCCTTTATATAGTATATTCCCGCTAACTGCCCCGGCAATGGCTTCAATAGCAACCTGCCTGCCCATTCTCAACTCCTCACGGGATTACCTGATATACGCATCAGGATCAAGCGCTTTTTCACTTCGTCTCACCTCAAAATGTAGATGAGGACCCGTCGATTTACCAGTAGACCCGACAGCCCCTATATTGTCACCTTTTTTTACCTGCTGACCTTTGTTTACATCGATACGTGACAAATGACCGTAATAGGTGGAGAAATCTTTCGCGTGCTCGATCACGATAAGCTTGCCGTATCCGTTTTTATTGTACTCCGTCTTCCGGATTATGCCCCCTTCGGCGGCGAGCACCGGAGTTCCCTGTGGTGCGGCGATATCAATTCCTGAATGGAATGCTTTTCTTTTTTTGGTTACCGGATCAATACGGCTTCCGAAAGGTGACGTCTTCTTCCCCGATACCGGTGCGTCAAAAGAAATATCGGATTGTTCCCGCTCAATATCGTTCCGATTTTGAGGGCGTCTCATTGAGAGCAATGATGAATGGATCCATCCCTCATTTGTGTTCTCCCTTCTGACCGCAATCCATTGACCCGGTTTTCCTTTGAATTCCGTTTCCTGTTCAATTTTTTCGAGAAGCTCAACCTTCTCGGCAAACGATACTTTTCCCGCAACGGAGGAACCTTCACTTGATGAGTACAACATCGTATCTGTCAGAGCGTACGCGTAGAATTTCATCGTGCCCGCGTCTCTTGAATGCGATTCTGAATTCTCTGAAATTTCCTCCACATCATCCATATTGATAGGAATGTCGAGATCCGCATCATCAATCCCGGCTTTTTTCAGACGGGTATTGAATGTGCCGAGAATCGATTTCATCTTCACGACAAGCTCATCCTTTTTTTTCTTGTCGCCCGCTCTCTGGGTATCAACCGCGCGTTGGTATTTATTCCTCGGCTTCTTGACTTCATCAGCGTCATTGGCGTACGCGGGAAACGCCACCGCTATGGAAAGCATCATAATGATCAATGCGTTTTTTTTCATAATCCGTCACCTGTTGTTGAGTGTATGATTTTCATTTACCGGTATTTTTGATTGTCCCGTCGGGAGTAATCTGTATGGTGTGAGCAACGGCTTGAGTGTCGAAGGATACCAATCTCCTGCTGCGTTGAGCGTTTCCGTAATACTCCGAACCCGCACTGAGCGATACGGGGAAATTCGTACCCCAGTACACTTCACCCCATTTCATCATTGATAATGATGAAAACGCCACAGACCGCATTTCATTGTTTTTATCGGAATACGATACATCCACCGTATAATGCATTTTATCATCGTAGTATAAATCAGAATCAAATGAGTAGCGTGATGTCCGCACGAATGGTATTTCAAATACCGGCTTTCCAACCCTGTCCCAACGCCACTTCCCCATCTCGGGTCCGTAATGCCGGTGCAGCATCCTCATCGCCTTTATAAACGACGAATTGAAAACCTTATCCATTGTTTCGATTTCATCCGCGGTGTTGATATTATCAAACGCCTTTGAATTACCTCTTTCAAGGATCTCCGAAAGACGGTCATATACGATCGCCTGATCATCATTCAGGAGATATGACTCGTCGCCAAGTTCATCTCCGAGAGTTTCATGAATCATGCTGAAATATATCTGATTCATTATGGTCGGGGGTATTGCCTTCCCGGAATATTCTCCCTTCCATTCAGACAGGTACGTTTTCGACAGTTTGGCGGAAGTCACCGGCATATTCGTCAGGAACCGGTCAAACGCGAGCGATAGCCTCTCACACGACGGAGATCCCGAACTGTTGATCACCCGCATGAATGATGAAATGTTCACTTCGTTCTGCAGTGATTCAACGCACGCATCTTCTTTTTCACCGGGACGGTAAAGCGCATACTCCCTCAATTGCGGAAAATCATTTTCACGTATCCTTGATGAGGACACCACAAGCCCGCGTATCGGCGATCGGTATGCCGACAGCGCCATCTGTCTTCCCGCGGGATACTCATGAAACAGGACTCCCTTGACTCTTCTTTCAGGGAGCACGCCCGCAAGAAGGGATGCCGCGTCATTTTCAGATGAGATGAGAATCGATTTGGGATAACACTGCAGCGAAGCCGCAGCCATGCGTATCGAAGGCGCGTTTCCGTAAAACGGGATTTCCAGTAATGCCGAAATATCACCGGCATTGCCTTTCACCGGATCCGTTACAATACTGACTGATTCATTTTCAAGCCGTACAAGATCGCTTATCACCGGGCCGAATTCGGTAGACCGGTACACGAATTCATCATCGGATGTTTTGTCTTTACGAATTTCAAACGGCCGATACTGACCGCCGTAATTGTAATTCCATTCGCCATCCAGCTTTTCGGATGAAACAAGATAGAAGTCCATCGCGTCAAGTTTAGCGGAAGCGATGGAGTATGAAAATGTCTTCGAAATAACCGCTTTCAGAAACGGTAATCCCGCATCTGATAATGCGTAATATTTTACGTCATCAACGGTGAACCGCACCGGATATCTGACCGGGAAAGTGTTCTCCGCCCGTTCCTGATCTATAAGCACTCTCGCGGGTTCTTTCGCAAAAGGAGGAATAAACACGGAAAAATTTTCACCGTCCTCACCCAAACGCCTGATAACGGCTCCCCTCAGATATCTGAGAATACTCACATACGGCTGATACTTTCCATTGTAGGGAGTGATATATTCTCTCGGAAAAAAGTCGGTGAGCGAAGAAGTGATTTTTTTTTCTGATACAGGAAACAGCAGTTCATTGTTCGCGATATATGAATCAGCCCATTCTCTGAGGAGATATACCGCGATAACGTCTTCTGTTTTCCATGGTCGTTCGACAGGGGGAGTTTTCATATATTTGGTATGACCGCTGCCGTCAATCCAGGCGTTTATCCCGCGTACATAGCTATCAAGAAATTCGCGCGACCGGGGAGGAATTTCCGCGGTAATTTCATCAGACTTCGAACTGATGTTGAGAATAGTCACCAGACGGCGCAGCATCTTGCCGTCATCGCCGGGAACCGTTCGATCCGCGAATCCCGAAGCGATCGCGCGATAATACTCCATTACATTGAGCCGATCCTGAGCATGCACATATCCGAGTGCGAAAAAAACATCGCTCCGGTCGGACGCGATAATTTCAGGAACGCCCTGTGTGTCGCGCAGAATACGAACGGGAAACTTCGTTCCCGCTCTCACGGTATCATCGTAGGAAATAGGATCACCGGCAAAACGGGGGATTATGATAAAAAATGCGGTATAGGCCGCGGCGGCAAGGACAGCCGCAATCACAATGGCATAGACTATCCTTCGCATGGCCACCTCACCGCAGTATTGTAATATCAGCGTCTCCGATATCTATTTTCACGAAAGAAGCATCGAGCAGTGTGAAAAAACGACGGAAATCTCCGAGTGCGTCAATATGAGTTTTTCCCTTTTCGAGATCAGCGATAGTACTGAGATCACGTGAATAAATGTAAAACTCAACGATACCCTTCGGGGTCTGGATCTCGCTCAACACGCAGAACTGATAATCTATGTCGGAAGCAGGGATGATATCCTTTACCACGACGTCCTTCACCGTGATCATTTTTCCGGAAAGGTCGTTCGTGATTTCATACTTCTTCGCGGGGTTATCGCTCGCGTCGAGCAGTTCTTTCTGAACAAGCGCCTCATCAATTGATAGGGTGCTTTTGTAGATACGTTCAAACTGCTTGAGACCGCACGAAAGCGGAATCAAAGAAATCATCGCGATCAATACAACTGTTATTCTCATATTACATTCATCCTTTTTTTAATTCTATTTTTAAAACTCATCGTTTGTCAAACAATCTTTATCAAAGGTAAAATCTTCATCAGACGTCAAACATGGATCTCACCGTTTTCTGAAGTACCCTTCTCGCCTTCTCGGAACCGGCGGTAAACGGACGGGCTATCGCGTACAATATGTTTTCCATCCGCATAAAACCGTCATGGCGGGATGCGGAAACCTTTGAATGCTTCATATCGCGATGTATGGTGAGAACCTGCATCCCACCCGCTTCAAGTGAGCCTGTCAAACCGGCGGCAGGGAACTCTTTCTTCAACGATGCGACCCTCTCACGTCCGCGCTTCAGCATACGGAGACGGTTTCCATACGTTAACGCACCGGTCGGGCATACAGACACGCATTCGGGACGATCTAGGCCGGCGGGAATACAGCCGTGACATTTATACGCCCGATGATCCTTCATTCCCTCAATTTTTTTATTCAGGATATGTACCGCATTATAGGGACACGCGATTTCGCACGATCCGCATCCGATGCATCGACCAATATCGATGACGCTCCATCCGTCCTGTTTCCCAATAGCGCGCTCCGGACATGCGGATATACACGCGGCGTCGTTACAATGATTACACATCTCAACGCGCATCACAAGACTTCCGCTTCCCGGCTCAGCGGTACATGATACCCTGTTCCAGGCGGTCGCGGATAACGACTCCGGCATGGTATATTCCGCAGACAGTTTTATTTCCGCACTGAACGGCAGCGCATTAAGAGACGCGCAGGCTCCCTGACATGCCTTGCACCCCATACACAGAGTCGTATCTATAAGAATCGCATGAGCGCTCATTTTCCCGTACCTCCGCTGATTTTAGTCACATCAACGGATACTATTCCCGAATGCGAATCTGAAATAATTTCCCTGAACGCTCCGCCGCGGAGCACAACCATATTTATTTCAGATCCTTTATCTGAAGAAGATCTGACTCGTTCCGTCACGAGCGCACGCGCCTGAACAGATTTACCCGACGCACTCACTTTCACCGTATCACCCGTCGATATTTTCTTACCGGCCGCAAAGGACGGGTGCATTTCACAAACTCCCGCAAGCGAAAACACCGCTTCCTGAGTAATCTTTTCCAGACAGTACCGCTTCTCACCGACGATAACCGCCCGAGCTGATCCGCCGAATCCGCCTCTATTCTGTTTTATTCTGCTCAGAGGATTTTCCGGAAGAGAGGACGAGCCCCATCCGGTGTTATACTGATCCGGCAAAGGACCGTATACTGATGTTGAGGAAAAAATAGAGGCGGTTCCTTCCCTGTTCATAACGAACGGATTCATCGACGGGTTCTCAATACCATGAGGTTCATCACTTCCCGAAAAATCCTCAGCGAACGAAATCACCCGTCGTTTCGGATCAGAAGGATAACCGGATTTCTCAATTCCCGCGCCATTATAAAGAACACGCACATTACCGGGAATGCTGTACCCCCACGACGGATAGAGTTTCGCGTCAGTTTTACCCGTCGCGTCATCAGTATTCGCGGTCGGCTCTCCGGGATACACTCCGCAGAATAGTATATTACCGCACGCGGTTGAACCGTCATCCTTGATCATGGATAGATCCGCGATCCCATTCTTGCCGCTTTTCATGGTATATCCGCTCATTTCACGGAGGACATCATCAGGTGAATTGTATTTCCACGCGGCGAACGTGATCTGTTCGGGTAGAGAACTTGCGGGGGAACATCCTTTTTTGACCGCCGCGAAAAGATCGTTTATCAGAGTGAACTCACTTCCGCATTTATTGGACAACGGCGGAACGGGTTCTCTCTTTTCGACCCAGCGCGATGATGTCACCATTGTACCTTCTTTTTCAAAAAGGGTCACGGATGGAAACAGAAACACTTCGGTATCACATTTGATATTTTTCCAGAAATCGGAGCTGTCTGTGTGCCAGATATCACTGACCGCAAGCCATGACAGGGATGAAAGCGCCCGCCTGACCATGTCTGAAGGAATTCCATACGCGGAAAGATCAGCGCCTAAAAGCACCGCACCCTTGTACTGCGGTCCGAACTTTGAAAGCCATTCATCTGAAGTGAGATCGGAATTCCCTTTGGGTATCCAGTCGAAATTGTAGCGGGAACTTTCGGTACCCCGCTCACCGTACCATGCGCGCAGAAGCGATACCGCATACCCTTTAAGGTTCTGCCAGAAGTTCACACTTGAGGGATTGTTTGATGACGGAGTACGGTTCCTCATATACAGAGCAAGATCGGAGTCCTCACCACTGCACCCTTTTCCCGGGAGTGGAATCATTCCGGGAAGCATATTCCACGAGGGAATCTGATAATCAACACCGAGAGAATTGCCGAACGCCTCAGTGTGATATATACCGCCGCCGGAACATCCGATATTGCCGAGAACAAGCTGAAGTATCGAAAGCGCACGATGCGTCTGTTCCGCGCACATGTCCCCGCCGAGGGATGATCCGACGATAACCGCTCCCGTTTTTCCCATCGCTGCGTTCTCGCAGAACAACTCCGCCGCGCGCAGAAACTGCTCAGCGGTACATCCGGTAATTTCGGCAACATAATCAGGACTATACGCAGACACATGACTTTTCAGGATTTGGAACACCGTACGCGGATTGCGGATTTCATCATCGGACATCGGGTTCCCGCGTCCGTCGCGTTCATAGTCAAACTGATCCGCCGGATAGGTTTTCGTTTTGCCGTCAAACCCCGAGAACGTCCCCCTTCTTCTGTCGTATGAGAAATCTTTCTTCACGATATACGACGCGTCAGTGTTTGTTATAAGATAGGTGCGGTTATACTTTCCATTTTGCAGCGCATAATTTATTATTCCGAGGATAAACGAGGCGTCGGTACCGGGACGTACCGGGATGTACGCATCCGCGAATGAAGCTGATTCGGTGACAACAGGATCAGCGCATATGACCTTGGCTCCTCGCGCTTTCGCTTCTCCGATATACCTCATCGCGACGGGCATTCTCTGCGCGATATTCATTCCAAGAACAAGTATTGAATCCGTATTTGAAAGATCAGGCCAGGGGTTGGTCGCGCCGAACATGCCGAAAGTTCCAACAGATGCGGAATGTGCCGCGTTACCGGTGAGAATCGATTCCGTGCCCACATGAGGAACGCCGATAAGGCGGAAAAATTTCGCCGCAAGATACGCTTCTTCGTTGGTGAGATTTGATCCGGCGACTGCGGCTATCCCGTCAGCTCTGTTTACCGTAACCGATCCATCAAACGGAACAAAGCTCTCGTCACGGGTTGCGTGTATTCTCTGTGACAGCAATGATACCGCTTTATCCCACGAAATTTCCTGCCATTCGGAAGCTCCGCGGCCGCGGTACTTTACTGAAGACAGACGGCGGGAAGAGTCAAACAATTGAGGGATGAGAAACGCACGCGCGCATAATGACCCGCGATTCACGGGATGATCTTTGTCCCCTTCAACATGAACGGGAATACCGTTTTTAGAACGGATAATAATTCCACATCCGAGAGAACAGAGCGAGCAGACAGTATACGTTTTTTTACCGCCGCTGCGTGTTTCTGGAACAGCACAACCGACTCCGGAGACAACTCCGCCCAGTGTTCCTGCCGCGCCGACGGACAGACTAAGTTTTAAAAATTCCCTGCGGGTAATTGACATGTACATCTCCGGAGATAATGAGACATTGCCCATAAAGGGGGATCTCCGGAAAAGTACTGTCAATTAGTTTTGGAACAATTTTACTAAAAATCAGGAAGATACGCTGTCGGTGTTCTTTGTTTTCTCTTCCGCGCAGGGATCTTTGGCCGGTATGCTTTCGACATACAATATGCTGTAAATCTCCCACAGAGAAAAGAACAGAGTGAGGAGAATCGGCCCGACAATGATTCCGGGCAGATTGAACGCGCCGAGACTGCCTATCAGAAGAAAGAAAAATACAAGCGGATGAAAGTTCAGACGATTCCCGAAGAAGCGCGGCTTGGCGATATTCTCAAGAAACAGATACGAGAACAGACACCACGCGGCGAGAAGAATCGCGAACAGATAATTTCCTTTCAGCACAAGCATAATCGCGGCGGGAACCCACACAATAGCGGTGCCCACAACCGGAATCAGCGAGAACAGAGCCGCAAGACATCCTCCCAGCACCGGAATGTTTATGCCGAATATGAGAAACCCGATCGCCACAAAAAATCCCTGAAGGAGCATGATGACGAGATTTCCCGCAACAAGGATCTTGATCACATCGCGCAGTCTGTTGACGATATTCTGCTCGATATCCCTTGGAAAAGGAAGAATGTGATATATCTTCTCCCCGAGACGTTTTCCCTCGGAGAAGAATGTGACGAGGATGAGAATCATAAAAAAGAAGTTCATGGCGAAGCTTATTGAAAAAGTGACCATCTCGGTGAGTCTCTGATACAGGATGTCGGACTTCTTTTTCAGAACGCCGATGATCTGGGCGAGGAGTTCACTCCGTGATATATCGAAGAACTGAAGCGCATCTCTGACATGTGTGTTTCCGTAGATCACCTTCTGAACTTCGGTTGAAATTTTCTTTGGATCAAGGAGCGCATAGAATTTTGCGGTCTGATCAGCAAGCGCCGAGAGGAGGAAGAAAAACGGGAGCATGATCACCACGGTGAACACAGACACGATGATGAAGGTGCAAATCCAACGCTTGTGAATATATCTGTTAAGATAATCGTGCATGGGTTTGAGCGCGACATAGCAGACGAGCGCAAAGAGCAGAGACCAGACGAAGTACCTGAATATGAACGCCATTGCGAACACAATCAGTCCGAATAGAATAAGGAACACTATTCTGAACCGTTTATCCGACCTGACCGCAAGCACCGAATTCTTTTCCATTCACAAACCTCTCTATCAAGAATCGTCCACTACCCGGTTTTTGTAAAGACGTTTATACGGGCATTTGTCACCGAAAACACCCTCCACCAAAGGCGATCCGGCTTTTCCGAATGACGAACATACTTCTCCAGTCATTTCTGTATCATTAACCACAGCTCTTTATCTTTTTTTTCATCGATATCCCTACTCCAACCGTATATATCACAGGGGCATTATGATTATCACAGTAGAACTTGCGGCGCCGGATCTGGTCATGTTCTGCGCTGACGGCAATGACATTTCAAACCAAATGGGTTTTGTACACGGCGCATGGTGGGATCACCGCAGATCGGCCTGGTGTGCGCCTTTTACTGACACAATGATCGATGATCTGAAAAGCCAGTTCGGACATAATTTACGATATGCCCCGTCTTTTCATCTCTGGGTTCTCCGCCGCGAACTGAAGATACGCCGATACAGCATGTCGACGCAGAAAAGTTATCTTTACTATAACAAGGAATTACTAAAGTACACAGGCAAGATTCCTGAAGAAATCACTAATGATGATATCAGCGAATATCTTCTGTATATCGCCACCAAGGAAACGACGTCCCCGGCACTGATCAATTCCGCTATCAACGCGCTCAAATTTCTATACGGTGTGATGCTTCATCGTAAATTCATCTACACTGTCCGACGTCCTAAAAAAGGTATACATCTTCCGACTGTTCTCAGTGCTCAGGAAGTTTTACAGATTTTTGAATCCACTAAATTTCTCAAGCACCATATTCTTCTTATTCTCGCCTACTCCGCCGGCCTCCGCGTCAGCGAAGTGGTCAAGCTCAAAGTTTCCGATGTTGATTTTTCGCGTATGCAGATATTAATCCGCAGCGGCAAAGGAAACAAGGATCGTTACTCTATACTCTCTCAGCGCGCCGCTGATGTTTTAAAAGATTACATCAAGATGTTCAAACCTGATTTATGGCTATTTCCCGGTTATCCATCTAACAAACATATTTCTATCCGAACCGCTCAGTCTGTCTTTGAAAAATCCGTATACAAAGCCGGAATCATGAAGCGTGTTTCAATCCATGTTCTCCGCCATTCCTTCGCCACTCATCTCCTTGAGCAAGGCATTGATATCCGTTATATTCAGGATCTCTTAGGTCACCGTAGTGTCAAAACCACCGAGATTTACACCCATGTCAGCCGTAAGCGGCTTTCAAATATCAAGAGCCCATTCGATACTATCAGCGAAACAGATAACTCTTTATAGTTATATAAAACACCTTCGCTTTTCTGCCTTATTTTTTTATATTATGAACTTGTCTGCACTTTAGCATGACAGTTCATATGTTTTACCGAATCACATTATATACTATTTGACTTTTTTAAATGAAATACACATAGAAGTAGTTATGCAAAATATTTTGCGGGAAAAAATACAAAAAAGATTTGCGGTTACATAGACGAGAGCAAAGAATTCGGCATGCCAGGCATCGAGCGACTGTCATGCCGAAACGCAAAATTCTTCGCATAACT
>Ga0209800_10000362_pt1 | contig 78431 bp, 57 predicted proteins | sample Higcelweek8metaG_FD_187174 | JGI IMG/M metagenome (GOLD analysis project Ga0209800, IMG submission 187174) | Freshwater pond sediment microbial communities from the University of Edinburgh, under environmental carbon perturbations - High... | ecosystem: Environmental > Aquatic > Freshwater >... | reverse complement strand
GCCGATGGGCGATTTGCAGGTGGAGAAGTGGGGCAGAAGCTCGGGGTAGAAGGTCTCGGCGTACTTCTGCCAGCCCGGGCAACAGGAGGTGAACTGGGGCAGGGGCATGTCCGACTTCTTGGTGAGGCGGGCCAGAAACTCGCTGCCCTCTTCCCAGATGGTCACGTCGGCGGTGTATTCGTTGTCCCAGGTGTTGTCGAAGCCGACCTTTTTCAGGCCTTCGAGCATCTTTTCCGTGGTCACCGCGCCCACGGGCATGCCGAAGCAGTCGCCCAGGCCGTAGCGCACGGCCGGAGCGGGCATGGCGATGACCTTGATGTTCGGGTCCTTGATCTTGGCCTCGATCTCTGGAACAAAGGACTGCATTTCATAGATGGCCGAGGCCGGGCAGTGGGTCAGGCACTGGCCGCAGTTGATGCAGGCATGGGGATCGGGGATGCTGTGCGGTTCCCCGGTCTCGCCAAAGATGGCGCCGGTGGGGCAATAGTCCATGCAGGTGTCGCAACCGATGCATTTTTCCTTGTCCACCTGGACGAAGAAAAGTGTGTCCGGGTCGGTTTTCGGCTTGGGCGGCGCGGTTTCGTAAAAAATCTTCTCCATCTCGATTCTGCTCATGAGATTCCTCCATGTTTCGTGGTCAAATGCGCTTCAGACAACATGGCAACATGGTTTTGGTGTGCGGCTCCTCCTTGTGCTTGGCCGCGCGCGGCGGCGGTTCCCCTCGGGCTTTGTATGGTTGTCAGGCGAAACGGCATGGTTTCGCGGGCCTCGCAGGTATGAAATCCCCTAAACGTTCCGTCGATGCGTTGTAAGGAATGCAAAATTCCTTCACGTCGCTGCCGCAGACATCCGGGGGGCGGCTGCCCGGGCGTTGCGTCATATCCCGGCCTGCACGTTCGCCACGTCGTGCGGCGCGGCGCGCCAGGCCGCCCGGGCCGCATCAAAGGCCAGCCGGGCCGCCGGGAACGGTTCGAGCACGCGGGGCAACACCCCCTGCAAAAAGGAGATGGCCAGGCCGTAGTTGGTCATGGGCACGCCCTGGCGCACGGCCCGGGAGAGCCTGGAGAGCATGGCCTTGCGGTTGATCACGCAGGCCCCGCAGTGGATGATCAGGGCGTACGGCGACAGGTCGTCGGGATACGCGGCCCCGGCCAGGACCTCGGTCCGGACGCCGCCCCCGGCGTACTGCCGCAGCCACCTGGGGATCTTCACCCGGCCGATGTCGTCGGCCAGGGGATGGTGGGTGCAGGCCTCGGCGATGAGCACCCGGTCCCCGGGCCGCAGGCGGTCGATGGCCGCAGCGCCCTCGGCCAGCCGGACCAGATCGCCCTTGAAGCGGGCCATGAGGATGGAGAAGGTGGTCATGGGGACATGTTCGGGCGTGTCCCCGGCGGTTTTGAGCACCACCTGGGAGTCGCACACCACCAGGGCCGGGGGGCTGGAGAGCTGGGCCAGCGCGTCGTGAAGCTCCCGCTCCTTGACCACCATGGCCCGGGCGTCGCTGTCGAGAATGTCCCGGATGGCCTGGACCTGGGGCAGGATGAGCCGCCCTTTGGGCGCCCCAAGGTCGATGGGCACGACCAGGACGGCCAGCTCCCCGGCCCGCAGCAGGTCGCCCGCCAGACGCGGCTCGGCGAACCAGTCGTCCGGGGTCAGGCGGATCAGGGCCTCCTTAAGCTCCCCAAGGCCCGTCCCCTGGGCGGCCGAGACCGCCACCACAGGCGGGGACGGGTCGGCCAGGGCGGCCAGCCGGTCCAGAAACGCCGCATCGGGCGGCGCGATGTCGATTTTTTGCACCACCACGGCGAAAGGCGTGCCGCGCCCGGCCAGCATGGCCGCGAGGCGGACCTCGTCGTCCCCCAGAAGGCCGGATTCGGTGACCACAAGGGCCACGTCGGTTTTTTCCAGGGCCTTTTCGGTGCGCCGCACGCGCAGCTCCCCAAGCGCGCCCACGTCGTCCAGGCCCGCCGTGTCGATAAACACCACCGGCCCCAGGGGGGAGAACTCCTGGGCCTTCTCCACCGGATCGGTGGTGGTGCCGGGCGTGTCCGAGACGATGGACACGGGCTGGCCGGTTATGGCGTTGACAAGCGAGGATTTGCCCACGTTGCGGCGTCCGAAGACCCCGATGTGCAGGCGAAGCCCCTTTGGCGTATCACGCATGGCTTTTTGAGCCCTCCGTCGATTGTAAGCGTGCGTCCGGCCTGCCGGATCACGGCTGTGGCCGATTTGAGGCCCACGGCCTCCTTGTGGTCGTAGATGCGGTAGTGTTCCCGGCAGGCGCTGGGGGTGAAATTGGGCATGATTACGTTGGCCCCGGCCAAAAGGGCCAAAAGCTGCCCTTTTTCGGGGTCCAGGGAGGCCAGGGCCGTGGTGGCGGGCAGGTTGGCCCGGGGGCAGGCCAGACGCAAAAGGGCCAGCACCCGAAGCGTGGTCTCCTCGTCGCCGGCCGGGGCGGCGGACAGGGGCGTGTCGGCCTGGGGCAAAAAAGGCCCCGAGCCGCACATGTCCACCCCGAGCTCGCGCACCAGGGCGATGTCCGCGGCCAGGGTCCGGGCGGTCTGGCCCGGCAGCCCCACGATGAACCCGGAGCCGATCTCGTAGCCGAGCTCTTGTAAGTAGCGCAGGGCGGCCAGCCGTTCGGACAGGTGTTTGCCCGGGTGCAGGCGGTCGTAGAGGACGGGGTCGGCGGTTTCGTGCTTCATGAGGTAGCGGTCCGCGCCGTGCTCCCGCCACAGCTCATAGTCCGGGAAGGGGCGTTCCCCCAGGCTCAGCGTGATCTTGACGTCGGCCTGTTCCTTGATGCGGCTGATGATGCGGGCGATGTCGGCGGCCTTGTAGTCCAGGTCGTCGCCGGATTGCAGGACCACGGTCCCCACCCCGAGTCCGGCTGTGCGCACGGCGGCGGCGACCACCTCGTCCGGGGACATGCGGTAGCGGGTGATCCTCGTGTTGGCCCGGCGCAGGCCGCAGTAGAGGCAGTTTCGCACGCAGCGGTTGGAGAACTCCACGATGCCGCGCAAAAATACCCCGTCGCCCTTGGTCTTCGCCCGCACCGCGTCGGCCTCGGCCATAAGTTCGGCCAGGGGCTGGTCCGTCAGCCGGGAGAGGATGTCGTTTACGTCCATGCGCCCTGCCTACCTTCCCTGCCCGAGCATGGTCATGTTTTCGGCGGACAGCAGCCGCCGCAGTTCTTCTGCGGGCACAAGCCCCCGATCCAGCACCGCCTGGGGCACGGTCTTTCCCGTGGCCCGCACCTCCCGAGCCACGTCGGTGGCGGCCTCGTAGCCGATGGCCGGAACCAGGGCCGCCAGGGTGGCGGCGCTTTTGTGGACATGCTCCTCGCAGGCCGCCGGGTCGGCGGCGACGCCCGTGACGCAGCGGGTGCGAAACAGGTCGCAGGCGGCGGACAAAAGGCTCAGGCTCTCAAGCAGGGCGTCGGCCAAAACGGGCAAAAAGGCGTTTAATTCGAGCTGGCCGGACATGGCCGCCGAGGCCGTAAGCCCGTCCAGGGCCATGACCCGCAGCGCCGCCTGGCCCACGGCCTCGCAGATGACCGGATTGACCTTGCCGGGCATGATGCTCGACCCGGCCTGGACCTCGGGCAGATGGATCTCGCCAAGCCCGGCCTTTGGCCCAGAGGACAAAAGCCGCAGGTCCGAGGATATTTTGAAGAGGTTGACCGCTGCGGCCTTGAGGATGCCCGAGACCTCCACGAAGCAGTCGGCGTTTTGCGTGGCGTCCACCAGGTTCTCCGCCCGGGACAGGCCAAGGCCCGTGTCCTCGCGCAGCTTGTCCACCACACAAAAAATATAGTCGCGCGGGGCGGTCAGGCCCGTGCCCACGGCCGTGCCCCCCAGGTTCACCACCCGAAGCCGCTCCTCGCACTTAAACACCCGCCAGCGGTCCCGGGACAGGGCCTCGCCGTAGGCCGAGAATTCCGCGCCCAGGGTGATGGGGCAGGCGTCCTGAAGCTGGGTGCGGCCCATCTTGACCACGGAGGCGAATTCGCGCTCCTTGTCCTGGAAGGCGGTTTGCAGGGCGGCCAGGGACTTCTCCAGGCGGCGCAGGAGATGGATGGCCGCCACCTTGACGGCTGTCGGGAACACGTCGTTGGTGGACTGGTGCAGGTTGACGTGGTGGATGGGATGCACCCGGGCGTAGTCGCCGCGCCTGCCGCCGAGAATCTCCTCGGCCCGGTTGGCCAGCACCTCGTTGACGTTCATGTTGGCCGAGGTCCCGGCCCCGCCCTGCAGGGCGTCGGTTACGCCGATCTCGGGCAAAAGGCCCTCCAGGGCCTCGTCGCAGGCGGAAAGGACGGCCTCGCCCACATGCAGCGGCAGATGCCCGGTCTCCATGTTGGCCCGGGCGCAGGCCCGCTTGACCTGGACCATGGCCCGGGTCAGCTCCGGATGCACGGTACGGCCGGACAGGGGGAAGTTGGCCAGCGCCCGGGCGGTGTGGATGCCGTAGGCGGCGAAAAGGGGCACGGCGAATTCGCCGAGGAGGTCCCGCTCCAGGCGGACCTCCCCGGCGCAGCCCGGCATGGGGGCCTGATATCTGACGTCAACAGTAGACATCGCGGCGTCCGGAGCGAACCTTTTCGATCATGCTTTGCGACACGCGCCGGGTCTTGGGCGGCATGTCGTCCAGCTCCTGGGTGATGGCCCGTTCCCCGATCTCGGCCACGTCGGCCGGGGCGTAGTCGATGAGGTACTCCAGGAAGGTGGACAGGGCGTTGGGGCCGCATTTCTCCTTGATGAGCCCGGGCTTGGCCAGATCCATGAAGTCCGCGCCGGTGCGGCCCAGGCGGTAGCAGCCGGTGCAGAAGGAGGGGATGTAGCCCAGTTCGGAGACGTCCTTTATGACCTCGGACAGGCTTCTGTGGTCGCCCAGTTGGAACTGGCTGGCCTCGAACTTCTCCTCGTCGGCGTAGCCGCCGGGGTTGGTGCGGCTTCCGGCCGAAATCTGCGACACGCCCAGGGCGAAGGTCTCCATGCGCATTTCGGCGGTCTCCCGGGTGGACATGATGAACCCGGTGTACGGCACGGCCAGACGCAGGATGGCCACGATTTTCTTGAAATCCGCATCCGACACCGGGGCGGGCGGGGCGGTGGCCATGTCCGAACCCATGGCCGGCTCCATGCGCGGCACGCTGATGGTGTGGCAGCCCACGCCGAAACGTTCCTCCAGGTGGGCGATGTGCAGCATGAGCGCCATCATCTCGAAGCGCCAGTCGTGCAGGCCGAAAAGCACCCCAACGCCCACGTCGTCGATGCCCGCCAGCATGGCCCGGTCCATGGCCGAGGCCCGCCAGTCGAAATCCATTTTTTTGCCGCCCAGATGCACTTTGGCGTAGGTCCCCCGGTGGTAGGTCTCCTGGAAGACCTGATAGGTGCCGATGCCGGTCTCTTTGAGGGCCGTAAACTCGTCCACCGAAAGCGGGGCCACGTTGGCGTTGACGCGCCGTATCTCGCCCGAGCCTTCCTTGACGGAATAGATCGTGGCGATGGCGTCGAGCACGTACTTAAATCCCTGGCCGGGATAGGACTCCCCGGCCACCAAAAGGATGCGCTTGTGCCCCTGGTTGATGATGATGCGGGTTTCTTCCGCGATCTCCTCCTGGGACAGCACCCGCCGGGTCAGCCCGGTGTTGGAGCGGCGAAAGGCGCAGTACAGACACTCGTTTTTGCACAGATTGGAGATGTAGAGCGGGGCGAACATGACCAGGCGGCGGCCGTAGATCTCTTCCTTCACCTTCCGGGCGGCGGCGAAAATCTCCTCCAGAAGGCCCGCGTCCGAAACGGCCGCCAGGGCGGCCACGTCGTGCAGGCGAAGACCCTTGAGCTCCAGGGCTTTAGCCAGGATCTCGCGGACCCTGCCCGCGTCTTCCGTACGGCCTGACTCCAGAGCGGCCCCGATCCGGGCCTCGTCCACCCAATCCGCGACAGTGTCGTGCAACATCTTATACTCCTTAGGTATTTTATTGGCCCGGCGCCGTGCTGTCGAACAGCACCATCTTGCTCTTGACGGCGGGCAGCATGCCGAGCTTGCCGCTAAACGCCCCCAGGGCGTCCGTCGTGCCTTCCACGATCATGGCGATGACGCTTAGGCCCTTTTGCCGGTAGGGCACGCCGATGCGGCCGATGACCAGCTCCCCGTATTCGCTGATGAGCCGGTTGACGGCCTCGGCGGCCTCGGTGCGGTTTTTCACGGCCAGGGCCAGGATGCCCATCCGGACCGGGCGCTCGGAATCCAGGGCGGGGGCGGCGTCGCTCATGAAAAGGCTCCTCCCTGCTGCGGGGGGCAGGGTCATGTCCGCCCAGGGGATTTCGTCCGCCTTCGGGTGTCCGGTCCGGGCGGCAGGCCCGGGAGAGGACGGGTTTCCGTGGCAAGATATGCGAAAAATTCCCCTAGGACGGATACTAATTTCTAAAAGTTGCTACTGTGGGGAGCAATAGCCCCATCGGGCAAAAGATGCAATCGGTTTCGTGAAAAAAGGCGCATCCTTCGGGGGGCGGTCCAAATGGGGCGGGCGGTTGCGGAGGCGACGGCCCGATGCCCCCCGGGAGCGGGGAAGGAGACGGGGCCTGGGAAGGGGCATGGCCGGTCAGACGAAGGCCGCCTGTGTATCTGCGGGCGCGGGAGCAGGCCCGCCGCCATCATGCCGTGATGGCGGAAAGAGGGCATGGCCGCGCCGCGTGCCGGGAGTTACGACAACCCTGGAGAGAGCGCCTGGAGAGGGCGCCCGGGCCGACAGGGCAGGGGTGAGAGACGTGGCGCGCCGGATCAGGGCTGGCGCGAGATGGCCCGGGGGCTTACGTGGCGTTGTCCGCGAAACCGCGCGCCATCGTGCGGCGTGGGCCGTCCGGACCGTCCGGGCCTGGACCGTTACGGCGCGGCAGGCCCGCCGCCGTGCCCGGCATGGCGTGGCCGACGCAGGTCGGCGGATACGGCGCCGCCCTCGGGGCGACCGTTTTGGCAGAGCATCTCCAGGCCGTATTCCTTGATCTTGCGGTACAGGGTCTTGCGCCCGATGCCCAGCATGCTGGCCGCCTGGGTCCGGTTGTTGGACACGTATTCGAGCACCCGCACGATGAACTCCCGCTCGTGCTGCTCCAGGGTGGGGAAGGGCAGGCCGTTGGCCGTGTCGTCCAGGCATTTGGCGATGTCGTTGGGCAGACACTTCAGGGTGATCAGATCGTTTTCGGCCAGGATGATGCCGCGCTCGATGACGTTGCGCAGCTCGCGGACGTTGCCCGGCCAGTGGTAGGACATCAGGCACTGCAGGGCCTGGCCGGACACCCGGTAGGGCGGGCGGTCCGGGTAGAGCTGCCCGAGAAAAAGCTCCATCAATACGGGGATGTCCTCCCGGCGCTCGCGCAGGGGCGGTATCTCGATGCGAAAGACGTTGAGGCGGTGAAACAGGGCCTCGTGGAAGCGCCCCGCCTCGACCTCCTTGTGCAGGTCGCGGTTGGTGGCGAAAAAAAAGCGGATGTTGGCGCTGCGTTCCTCCTTGTCGCCCACCCGGCGGTATTTCTGGGACTCCAGGACGCGCAGGAGCATGGACTGCACCTCCAGGGAAAGCTCCCCCACCTCGTCGAAAAACAGGGAGGCGTTGTTGGCCAGGGACAACAGGCCGTCCTGGGAGTCGACCGCGCCGGTGAAGGCCCCCTTGCAGTAGCCGAACAGCTCGCTGCGCAAAAGCTCCTTGTTGAACGCGCCGCAGTTTTTGACGATCAAGTGCTTGTCGGCCCTACCGCTGCGGCGGTGCAGGGCGTTGACCACCACGTTTTTTCCCACGCCGCTTTCCCCGGTGATGAGCACCGGGGTGAGGGTGGGGGCGACCTTGTCGATGAGGTAGCGGATCTCCGAAATGCCCGTGGAGTGGCCGATGAGATGGGAGAAGGGCTCGCTGCCCTTGTTTTGCCGCAAAAGATGCAGTTCCTTGTGCAGCATGGAGCGCTGGTAGGCGCGCTCGATGACCAGGGTCAGCCGGTCCAGGGAAAAGGGCTTGGTGATGTAGTCGTAGGCCCCGATCTTCATGGCCTCCACGGCGCTTGCGACCTCGGAATAGCCGGTGATCATGATCACTTCCACATGGGGCAGGGTCTCCCTGAAGTATTCCAGCAGGTCCACGCCGTTGCCGTCTGGCAGGCGGACATCGAGCACGATGACGTCGAAGGGCTGCTGCGCCGAAAGCTTCAGGGCCTGGCTTGCGGACGTGGCGGTGGTGATGGCGCGGCCCGGCGAGGACAGCTCTTTTTGGATGAGCATGCAGATGGAGGATTCGTCGTCCACCACGAGGATGTTGATGATGCCGGAGGCGTACATAGGCCGACCTCATTCCACGCAATACGGCAAGACGGTTTCAAAACAGGCGCCTTCGGTATAGGTGCTGTCGACGGAGATCTCGCCGCCATGGTTTTTTATGATGTTGTAGCATGTGGACAGCCCGATGCCTATGCCCTGGCCCGCCGGTTTGGTGGTGAAGAAAGGATCGAAAAGTTTGTCCAGGATCTCCTTGGGGATGCCGTGCCCGGTGTCGATGACCCGAAGCAGGACCAGACGGCCCTCCACGGCGGTGTGGATGGCGATCTCCCCGGACTCCGTGACGGCGTACAGGGCGTTGAGCACGAGGTTGAGGATGACCTGCATGAGCTCGCCCGGGTGGCCCAGGACGTAGGGCTCCTTTTCCGACAGGTGCAGCCTGATCACCTCCCGGGGCAGGCGGGACAGGCGCGGATGCAGCAGTTGCAGGCAGTTGCGGACCACGTCGTTGAGGTCCACGAGGGAATAGGCGCGGACATCGCGATGCCCGAAGGTCAACAGGTTGCGCACGATCTCCGAGCACCTGTTGCACTCCTTGAGGATGATTTCCAGATATTCCCCGAAAAGCTCCATCAGCTCCGGGGCGATGCTGTCCTGATCCGGACACATGGCCAGCTTTTCCATGCGGTGGGCCAGGGCCTCGGCGAAACCGCTGATGCTGGTCAGGGGGTTGTTGATCTCGTGGGCCACGCCCTCGGCCAGAACGCCGATGGTGGCCATGCGCTCGGCCTGGAGATATTGGGCCTGGTACTGCTTTTCCAGGGTCACGTCGCGTTGCAGGAGGATGACCCGGTTGGGGGCGCCGTGGGCGTCGCGCATGAGCGAGGCCGTACACTCGATCTGCCGTTTTTCGCCGTGAAAGATCATGAGCTCCAGGTGGCGGCAGACCCGGCCCGCGCCCTCCATGGCCTGGGTCAGGGAGCAGTGCGGGCAGGGCGTGTCCTGGGCCTTGAATATCTGATGGCAGGTCCGGCCGCGGGGCTCCACGTCCGGGTAGCGTTCGTGAAAGGCGTTATTGACCGAGAGGATGACGTAATCAAGCGTGAGTACGGCCATCACGTCGGGGATGCCGTTTAAAATGGCCTGGATGTCCTGGCGCTTCTGCTCAAGTTCGATGTTGGAAGCCCGCAGCTCGCTTATGGTCTGCTGCACTTCCTTGAAAAAGCCGAGCTTGATCGATTCGATGCCGATGATTTCGTCAAGGCTCGTGGGATGCGGCATCACCATGCCTCGTAGTAGATGTTGAGAATATCCTTCCATGTGGCCGGACGCGGATTCGTCAGGAGACAGATGTCGTTGACGGCGTTGCGGCTGACCTGGGGCAGCTTGGTCTTGTCCGGGAGGATCTCGCGCAGCCGTGAGGGCAGGCCGAACTCCTCGCGCAGCTGCTCCACCATCTCGATGCCGAAAAGCGCCGTCTCCTCGTCGTCGGCCAGGGTCCGGCCGGTGAGGATGGTCCCGATCTTGGCCATTTTTTTCAGGCAAACCGAGAGGTTGTAACGCATGACGTGGGGCAGGAGCAGGGCGTGGGCCATGCCGTGCACGATGTCGTACATGCCGCCCAGGGAGTGGGCCAGGGCGTGCCCCAGGCCCACGCTGGCGTTGGTGAAGGCCATGCCCGACCAGGAGCCGGCCACGGCCAGTTGCTCCAGGTCGTCGATGTGCAGGGTGTCGATGGCGTTGCGGATATGGCGGATGAGCAAGTCCAGGCCGCGCAGGCTCATGACCTCGGTGAACGGGCTGGCGATGGGCGACACGTAGGATTCCACGGCGTGGGCCAGGGAGTCGAACAGGGGCGGCAGGACCAGGTCGCGGGTCATGGTCGTAAGGAGCAGTGGATCGGTGATGGAGATGTTCGGAACCAGGGTCCGGCTGATCAGGGTCATCTTGAGGCGGCGCTCCACGTCGGTGATGACCGTGAACTGCGAGATGTTGGACTCGCTGCCCATGGTCGTGGGCACGAAGACCATGGGCGGCAGGGGCCGTTTGACCTGGTTGGCCCCTTCGTAGTCCCGGATCTTCCCGCCGTTTGAGACCACCAGGGCGATGCCCTTGGCCGCGTCCATGGGGCTGCCGCCGCCCAGGGCCAGGACCACGTCCGCGCCCTCCCTTTTATACAGCTCGGCCCCGCGTTGCACCTGATAGTCGCGGGGGTTGGCGAGCACGTCGTTGAAGTAGACGTAGTCCAGGCGTTCTTCATCCAGCAGATCGAAGAGTTGTTGCGTCCACCCGGCCGCCTCCACTCCGGGATCGGACACGACGAAGATCCTGGCGGCCCCCAGACGCTTGGCGAAGATCCCGGCGTACTTCAGGCTGCCCCGGCCGAAAATGAGTTCTGGAACGGCGAATTTGAAAATGTCCATACGTCTCTTCCTGTTTCGCGTCGCTACCGTGAAACGCGTGTTGTCCCAGGGGGATGAGCGGAGTCGGCGGACGCATCTCCAGGCGGAAGGGGAAAAACTCCAGGATTCCCAAATACCCCCTGGCTGTGGAGTGAGTCAAGACGGCCCGCCGCCCTGTGTCCCGGCTGGGAGGGGCGGGCGCCCCGCATCCGCCGTGTCGCGCCCTTTTTGCGTGTAGTGGTCCCGTTTCCCGCCGCACTGTCCATCCTTTCTCTGCACGTTGGATGCCATCCCCCCCTCTCCGGGCTCTCCGGGTTCGCCGCGCCCCGGCCTGGCGGCTTTAAACCTGCGCCTGGCCTGGGGCGCCGCGCCTGCCTGGCCCGGCCGTCCAGGATGGTCCCGGGGGCCGGGCCAGGCCCGGCTGCGGCGGAGCATATCATTTTGACCCAGGCCAGACGCGCAAAGGAGTCATTGTGACCCGCCTCGGCGCCGGTTCTCGGGGGGAACGGACACGTCCGGGAGGGGATGGGGGAAAATTGAAATCGGCTATCTGGTTGATATTTCACATCCATTTTTGGCGATGGGGGGCGCGGCCTCTGGAAAACGGGGCGTTTTGCACGGGATGGCCTTCAACTTGCAAAATGGCCGCACAACGAGATCAAGGCGACGGAGCGTGTCTGAAACGCCCACCCGAATGAGGGGATTGGTATTGAATTTGGAGGTCATGTAATCGTTATCTGCATTTTTTTGTATTATATATGCTGGTGTTAATTAACAGTTTTAATACATTGGAGGAATCCATGAAGGCATTTGTCATGCTTGGAATCGGCAAGGTTGGCGTCATCGATAAGCCCATTCCTGAGCCAGGCCCAAACGATGTCATCTTGAAGACGACAAGCGCGCTTATATGCACCTCCGATGTACACACTGTCGGTGGGGCAATCGGCGACAGGAAAAATCTCACCTTGGGTCACGAGGCTGGCGGCGTCGTGTACAAGATCGGCAGTGCGGTCACTGGGTTTAAGGAAGGCGACCGCTGCGTGGTCAACGCCATCACCCCGTGCTACAAATGCGAGAACTGCCTGCGCGGTTTTCCGTCGCAGTGCGGCGAGCCCTGCGGCGGTTGGAAGTTCGCCAACATCAAGGACGGCTCCTTTGCGGAATACTTCCATGTCAATGACGCCATCGCCAACCTGGTCAAGGTGCCCGACGACGTCAGCGACGAGGCGGCCCTGTACACCACGGACATGATGGCCACGGGTTTCATGGGCGCGGAACACGGCGCCACTCCGCTGGGCGGCAGCGTGGCCGTCTTCGGCCAGGGTCCGGTGGGCCTTATGGCCACGGCCGGAGCGAAGCTGCTTGGCGCCGGGCTCATCATCGCCGTGGAAAGCGTGCCCAAGCGGCAGGAGCTGGCCAAGTACTACGGCGCGGACGTGATCGTGGACTTCAGCAAGGTGGACGCCGTGGCCGAGATCAAGCGCCTGACCGGCGGCCAGGGCGTGGACACGGCCATCGAATGTCTGGGCATGCAGCCCACCTTCGAGAACTGCGTCAAGGCCACCCGGCCCGGCGGCGTCATCTCCAACTGCGGCTACCACGGCAAGGGCGAATACGTGAAGATTCCCCGCGTCGAATGGGGCTACGGCATGGCCGACAAGACCATCCGCACCGGGCTGTGCCCCGGCGGCAGCGAGCGCATGGGCCGCCTTTTGCGCCTCATCCAGAACGGTCGCATCGATCCCACCAAGTTGACCACGCATCGCCTGCCCTTCGCCGACATCGAGAAGGGCTTCCATATCATGGCCAACAAGGAAGACAATGTGATCAAGCCGATGATCATCTTCTCCTAACACACGCCGGATACGGCCGGTCCCTGCGCCATGGCGCGGGGATCGGCCGGGATTGACGGATAACCTGCGATACATGCCGCCCGAATCAAGGAACACGCCTGGCGGCCTGTGCGGATGCGGATGTTTTTTCTTCGGACACGGACCAATCCGCGGGGAGGAATTCAGACTGATGACTAGCGAAAACACCATGTTGTATCGAGCGGCGAACGTCGTCGGAGCGGTAATGGTCGTCGGCGGAGGCATCGCCGGCATCCAGTCGGCCCTCGATCTGGCCAACTCCGGCTACCTCGTCTACCTCGTGGAGAAGAGTCCGGGCATCGGCGGGACCATGGCCCAGTTGGACAAGACCTTTCCAACCAACGACTGCGCCATGTGCATTCTCTCGCCGAAACTGGTCGAGTGCGGCCGCCACATGAACATCGAGCTCATGACCCTGACCGAACTGGTAGGGGTTTCGGGCGAGGTGGGGAACTTCACCGCGCACCTGCGCAAAAAGCCGCGCTACGTGGACGTCACCAAGTGCATCGCCTGCGGCCTGTGTGCGGAAAAGTGTCCCAAGAAGGTGAAAAACGAGTTCAACGCCGGACTCGACACGCGCAAGGCCGCCTACATCATCTACGGCCAGACCGTGCCCCTGAAGTACGCCATCGACGGCGACCACTGCATCTACATCCAGAAGGGCAAATGCCGGGCCTGCGAGAAGTACTGCCCGGCCGGGGCCATCAATTTCGACGACAAGGAAGAAATGATCGACGTCCATGTCGGCGCGGTCATCCTGGCCCCGGGCTTTTCGGCCTATGATCCCTCCGGGCTGTCGTTTTACGGCTACGGCGACATCCCTGACGTGGTCACCAGCCTGGAATACGAACGCATCCTCTCCGCCTCCGGCCCCTACCTGGGCCATCTGACGCGGCCTTCGGACCATGCCGAGCCAAAAAAAATCGCCTGGCTGCAGTGCGTGGGATCGCGCTCCCAAAACGCCTGCGACAACGGCTACTGCTCAAGCGTGTGCTGCATGTACGCCATCAAGCAGGCGGTCATGTCCGCAGAGCACTCCTCAGGCGGGCTTTCCCAGTCGATCTTTTTCATGGACATGCGCACCCACGGCAAGAACTTCGAGCGCGGCTACGAGGACGCCAAGGCCAAGGGGGTGCGGTTTTTACGCGCCAGGCCCCATTCCTTCGTGCCCGGCCCCGAAGGCCGGGGCGTCTCGGTACGCTATGTGGACGAGTCCGGCCGCGAGATCGTGGAGCTTTTCGACATGGTGATCCTGTCCGTGGGACTTACGGCCCCCAAAGACGCAGAGGCCCTGGCCGAGGGCGCGGGCATCGACCTGGACAAACACCGCTTCGCCGCGTGTTCGGACTTCAGCCCTGTGGCCGCCAGCCGCAAGGGCATCTACGTCTGCGGGGCCTTCGACGGACCCAAGGACATCCCCCAGTCGGTGGTGGCCGCCAGCGCGGCGGCCTGCTGCGCGGGCGGCGACCTGGCTGCGGCCCGCGGCGCCCTGGCCCGGACGCCCGAGCCTGCCGCGGCCGTGGACGTGACCGGCGAGCCGCCCCGGGTGGGCGTTTTCATCTGCTCCTGCGGCTCGAACATCGCCGGGGTGGTGGATGTCGCGGCCGTCACCGAATACGCCGCCACCCTGCCCGGGGTGGTCTTTACGGCCAACAACATGTTCACCTGCTCCCAGGACGTGCAGGACAAGATGGCCGAGGTCATAAGGGAAAAGGGCCTTAACCGCATCGTGGTGGCGGCCTGCACCCCGCGCACCCACGAACCCCTGTTCCAGGAGACCATGGAGGCGGCGGGGCTTAATAAATACCTGTTCGAGATGGCCAACATCCGCAACCAGGCCTCCTGGGTGCATGGCCACGAGCCGGACAAGGCCACCGAGAAGTCCAAGGATCTGGTGCGCATGGCCGTGGCCAAGGCCCTGCTGCTTCATCCCCTGGCCGAACCCAAGCTGTCCATCAACCCCGTGGCCCTGGTCATCGGCGGCGGCGTGGCGGGCATGATCGCGGCCCTGGAGCTGGCGCGCCAGGGGTTTCCCACCCACATCGTGGAGCGGCAGGCCGAGCTGGGCGGCAACGCCCGCTCCCTGAGCCGTACGGCCAAGGGCGAGGACATCGGCCGTTTCCTCGGGGAGCTGGCGGACAAAATCGACCAGGACCCCCGGATCACCGTGCATGCCTCCAGCGAGATCAAGAACTCGGAAGGCTTCGTGGGCAACTTCAAGACCACCCTGGCCACGCCCGAAGGCGAGACGGTGATCGAACACGGCGCGGCGGTCATCGCCACCGGGGCCAGGGAAAGCAGGCCGACCGAATACGCCTACGGCAAACACCCCGGGGTCATGACGCACCTGGAGTTGGAGCGGGCCCTGGCCTCGGGCGCCGAGCCGCACTGCGTGGTGTTTATTCAGTGCGTGGGCTCCCGGGAGCCGGACAGGCCGTATTGCTCCCGGGTGTGCTGCACCCACGCGGTCATGTCCGCCATCGCCCTCAAGGAGAAAAACCCCCACTGCCAGGCGGCCATCCTCTACCGCGACATGCGCACCTACGGCGACCGCGAGGAGCTCTATACCAAGGCCCGGAAACTCGGCGTGATCTTTGTCCGCTACAGCCTGGACGACAAACCCCGGGTCAGGCCCAAGGGACCCATCCTTGAGGTCACGGTCAAAGACCACATCCTGGATGCGGACATCATCTTCGCGGCCGACGTGGTCTGCCTGGCGGCGGCCATCGAACCCAACGACAACGCGGCCCTGGCCAAGATGTTCAAGATACCGCTGGATTCCGACGGCTGGCTCTTCGAGGCCCACCAGAAGCTTCGGCCCGTGGACTTCGCCACCGACGGCGTGTTCATGGCCGGCATGGCCCACTATCCCAAGCCTGTGGAGGAATCCATCGCCCAGGCCCAGGCAGCCGCCGCCAGGGCGGTCACGGTCCTGTCCAAGAAGGAGATCACCACCCCGGGCGCCGTGGCCTCCATCAACGCCGCCCTGTGCGTCGGCTGCGGCCTGTGCTGGCAGATCTGCCCGTACGGGGCCATCGGCCAGGACGACAAGGGGTTCGCCACGGTCAACGAGGTCCTGTGCAAGGGCTGCGGCACCTGCGTGGCCTCGTGCCGCTCCGGCGCGCCCAACCTGCGCGGCTTCACCAAGACAGAGGTCATGGCCCAGATAACGGCGCTTTTGTAACACACGCCCGGGGCGGGAGGACCCTTTGCCCAGGCAGGGGACTCCCGCCTCCCCAGGAGAGAGGAAGACATGAGCGAATGCACGGAACATAGCGGCTTCAGACCGCGCATAGCGGCTTTTTTCTGCAACTGGTGCACCTACGGCGGCGCAGACCTGGCCGGGGTGAACCGCCTCAAGTATCCGGCCGATTTCCGGGTGGTGCGCCTGCCCTGCACGGGCCGGATGAATCCCGAATTCGTCCTGCACGCCTTCCGCCAGGGCGTTGACGGGGTGTGGGTCTCGGGCTGCCACCCCGGGGACTGCCACTACATCGCGGGCAACATGTACGCCCGGCGTCGCTTCACCATACTCAAGGAGCTTTTGGAATACGCCGGGCTTGATCCGGGGAGGCTGCACTTCTCCTGGATATCCTCGGCCGAGGCGGAAAAGTTCCAGCGCACGGCGGTAGATGTCATCGAGGCGGTGCGGGCGCTTGGGCCTGTCAATGCGGCGAACGTCGCCGCCAAGACCATGGTCATGGAATTGCGGAAGGTGATCTGATGAAAGCGCGAGCTGAAAAAATACGGGAAATCGCCAAACGCCTGCTTCAAGAGGGCAAGGTGGATGTGGTCATCGGCTACGCCAGGGGCGCCTCGCCCATGCGTGAACAACCCTTTTTCGCCCGCACCCCCGAGGAGGCCGGACAACTGACCTGGTCGAGCTTTTGCGTGGGGAACACGGCGAAATTTTTGGTCCAGGCCGCCGGGGCCGGAGAGCGGGCGGGCGTGGTCGCCCAGGGCTGCGCCAGCCGCAACGTGGTCGGCCTGATCGTGGAGAAGCAGGTGGCGCGCGACAAGGTCGTGGTCATCGGCGTGCCCTGCCTGGGCATGGTCGATTCCCGCAAGGTCGAGGCCCGGATCGCCCGGTCCGAGGGGCGGCGGGTCGAGTCCGTTGCGGAGGAGGGCGAGGAGCTGGTGGTGCGCGGCCGGGGGTTTGAAAAACGCCTGAAGCGCAAGGAGCTTTTGCGCGACAACTGTTTCACCTGCCAGCACCGAAACCCGGTTCTGGCTGACGAGATGGCGGCCGAACCCACGGCGGCCACCGGCGGCGGAGACATCGACACTGTCGCCGCGCCCTGGGAAAAGCTCCCGGCGGCGGACCGTTGGGCCAGCTTCCGCGAGACATTTACGGACTGCATCCGCTGCTACGCCTGCCGCGACGCCTGCCCCCTGTGCTACTGCAAGACCTGCTTCGTGGACGACGCCAAACCGCAGTGGCTGGGCAAGACCCAGGACGTCACGGACGTGGCCTCGTTCCACCTGATGCGGGCCTTTCATTGCGCCGGGCGCTGCACCGACTGCGGGGCCTGCGAATCGGCCTGTCCCCAGGGAATCAAGGTGCGGCGGCTGACCTCCAAGATCGAAAAAGACATCCGCAGCCTCTACTCCTACGAGGCCGGCATGGGTCTGGACGCCATACCGCCCATGACCACCTTCCGGGCGGACGATTCCGACGACTTCATCAAGCAGGGCGGTGCGCAATGATCACGGCATGCAAAATACTCGGCAAGGACGTCTTCGAGGATTTCTTCCGAAACCTTGCAAACGGGCGGGAGGTCTTCGCCCCGGTGCAGCTAACCGGCAAGATCGTCTGGGGGCCGATAGGCGGCGCCGCCGACGTTGACTTCAGCCTGGACAACACGGACATGTCGCCCAAGGAGTTTTTTTTTCCCCAAAGCGAGTGTCTGATGCGTTTCAAAAATACCGAGGGGGAGGGCGGCCGGGTCATGGTCCCGGCCCCGCCCCTGGCCACGCAGCGGGTGCTTTTGAACATCCGGCCCTGCGACGCCGCGGCCTTTCGCCTCCTGGACCGCATCTTCATGCAGGACGAAAGGACTGATGACCTCTACTGGCTGGACAAGCGGGAAAAGACCATCCTGGTCGGCCTGGGCTGCGTCAATCCATGCCCGGAGTGCTTTTGCACCGCCACGGGGTGCGGCCCCTTCCACGAGGAAGGGCTGGACATCCTGCTCACAGATCTGGGCGACCGGCTTTTCGTCAAACCCTTAAGCGGGAGGGGACAGGCCCTGGTCGCGGACCTGCCCGACGCCGGGCCGCAGGACGTCTCCCTGGCCGGGGATGTCGCGGCGGCGGCCGCGGCCCTCGTGCAAAGGCCCGCCGGTTTCGAGCCCAAGAAGCTGGCCGGGCGGGACGTTTTGGATATCTACAACCTGCCGCTGTGGCCGAGGCTTTCCGAGACCTGCCTCAACTGCGGCACGTGCACCTTCGTGTGCCCCACCTGCCACTGCTTCGACATCCAGGACGAGGTCAAGGGCGAGGCGGGACGCCGGGTCCGCAACTGGGACACCTGCATGCAGCGGCTTTTCACCGAGCATGCCTCGGGGCACAACCCGCGCGGCGAGAAGCGCGATCGGGTGCGCCAGCGCTTCATGCACAAGTTCACGTACATTCCCATGAGGCGCGACGGCGAATTGGGCTGCGTGGGGTGCGGCCGGTGCGTGCGCTTCTGTCCGACAAACATCGACGTGCGCGAGGTGGTGCGGCGCATGTGCGAGAATGTGGAGGCGATAAGCAAATGATCAATCCCTATCTGCCCTATCCGGTGCGCATCGCCGGCGTGCGCGTGGAGACCGAGGACAAGAACCTGCGTTCCTACTGGCTCACGTTCGAGAATACAAACGACGCCGCCGCGTTTCGCTACGAGCCCGGCCAGTTCGCCGAACTGTCCATCGCCGGTTTCGGCGAGATCCCCATCGGCATCGCCTCCAGCCCCACCGAGGGCGACACGCTGCTTTTCACGGTGAATAAGACCGGCGTGGTGACCACGAAACTCCACGACATGCAGCCGGGCGACGTCATGGGCGTGCGCGGCCCCCTGGGCAAAAGCTATCCCCTGGCGGCGGCCGAGGGCAAAAACATCGTGATCATCGCCGGCGGCTTCGCCGTGACCACGCTGCGGTCCGCCATGGTCTGGCTGCTCAACCCAGACAACCGGGAGAAGTACGGCGACATCACCTTCATCTACGGGGCGCGCGCCCCGGGCATGCTGCTCTACAAGGACGAGCTTGCGGCCTGGCGAAGGCGCGACGACGTGCGCTGCCACATCACCGTGGATCGCCAGGCTGACGGCTGGGACGGCATGGTGGGCTTCGTGCCCACGGTGACCGAGCAGGCCGCGCCCAGCCCGGACAACGCCGTGGCCCTGGTCTGCGGCCCGCCGGTCATGATCAAGTACACCCAGCCGGTGCTCGACAAGCTGGGCTGGCAGGCGGATCAGATCCTTTTGTCCCTGGAAAACCGGATGAAATGCGGCATCGGCATCTGCGGCCGCTGCAACGTCGGTCCGTACATGGTCTGCAAGGACGGCCCGGTGTTCACCAAGGCGGAGCTGGATCACCTTCCGAAGGAATATTGAGGGCGGCCCGGAAGGGAATGGTCGGCAGGGTCTCCTCTGCAACATATGAATCGAGACGTGGTCGGATGCCTGCTGGGAGGGAAGGACCACGCCCGGGGAGATGATCATGAGTGAACCAGCGATTCATTTTGAGGGTTGGCGCAAGGCGACCTTCATGGATACCGTGGCCGGGAGTTTGCCCCAAGGCGGCAATCTGAGCCTGTGCCTCACCTGCGGCCTGTGCGCCAGCGGTTGCCCGGCGGCGGGCCTGGAGGGCCTGGACCCGCGGCGGCTATTGCGCATGGCGGTCATGGGCATGGACGAGGAGCTCACAACCACGCCATGGGTGTGGATGTGCACCATGTGCTTCCGGTGCGTCGCGGCCTGTCCCATGCAGGTGGACATCCCAAGCCTGGTCTATCAGTTGCGGGCCAGTTGGCCGCGTGAGAAAAAGCCCAAGGGGATCATCGGTTCCTGCAACCAGGCCTTGCGCACCGAAGGGGCCAGCGCCGTGGGCATCTCCAGCGAGGATTTCCGGTTCGTGGTCGGGGACGTCCTGGAGGAGGTCCGCGAGACCCAGCCCCGGTTCAAGGACATGCAGGCCCCGGTAGACAAAATGGGCGCCTTCTTCTTCGTCAACCAGAACTCCCGGGAGCCGCAGCAGGAGCCTGACGAGATGGTCCCGTTGTGGAAGATCCTGCATCTGGCCGGGGCGGACTGGACCTACGGCACGGCAGGCTGGGGCGCGGAGAACTATTGCATGTTCGCGGCCGAGGACGACCACTGGCGGGAGGTGCTTGGCAAGCAGGCGGCGGGGATGAAGAAACTGGGCTGCTCCTCGTGGATCAACATCGAATGCGGCCATTCCTTCTATTCCATCTGGGCCGGGTTTAAGAAGTTTGGCATCGATCCCGGGGTCGAGTTCGACCATGTCGTGAACTGGTACGCCCGGTGGATCCGCGAGGGGAAGCTGCGCCCAAGCGCGGACTGGAACAAGGATCTCAGGCTGCGCTTCACGGTGCAGGACCCATGCATGGCCGTGCGCAAGTCCATGGGCAATCCGTTTGCGGAGGATCTGCGGTTCGTGGTCAAGGCCTGCGTGGGCGAGGAGAACTTCGTGGACATGCACCCGAACCGCTCCAACAACTACTGCTGCGGCGGCGGCGGGGGTTTTCTGCAGTCGGGCTATAAGGATGCCCGGCTGGCCTACGGCAGGCTCAAGGCCGAGCAGATCATCGCCGCCAAGGCGGATTACGTGATCACGCCCTGCCACAACTGCCACGCCCAGATCGAGGAATTGTCCGAGCATTACCATGGCGGCTGGCGCACCACGCATCTGTGGACCATCCTGTGCCTGAGCCTGGGCGTGCTTGGCGAGAACGAACGGGGGTATCTCGGGCCGGAACTGGCCGAGGTCGCCTTGTCCTAAAAGGTGTCGCTGCCCGCGTGCGGGCTTGCGAGGCAGGGGGCGGTCCATACGGGCCGCCCCCTTCGCGTCTGCGCCGGTCCTGCGTGCGCCCCGGACGCCACGCCACGGCGCGCCCCTTCCCCAGGCGTCCGTTCGTCGGACGCCGCCAGCCAGGCCGCTGATGGTCGGACGAGCGCCGGACCGGGGCCTGGCGGCAAGCGCAGGCCGGAAATGACCGCTTGAACTTTTCCACAGGCTGACCTACTCAGGTTTGCCCCATATCCGATTGGCGTCTTCAGTGCATCCGACATCACATTCAGGGACGTCGCCTGATGGCATGCCCATGACCTCACATGTTCGTCCGCTGCGGGCCGTTCTTCTGGCCCTCCTGCTCCTTGCGTCCGGCCTTGGATGCGCCGCGAACGACAAAAAGACGCCCGTCGCCGCAGACGGCGTGCTCGACCTTGCCGACTGGGACATGGCCCGGGACGGCCCGGTCGGCCTGAACGGGCAGTGGGAGTTCTACTGGGACCGACTGCTTTCTCCCGAGGACTTCAGGCCCGGCCCCGCGCCGCCGGAACCATCCGGCTTCATGACCCTCCCCGGGGTATGGAGAAACCATACGCTTCATGGCCGGACCCTGTCCGGCTATGGGAACGCCTCGTTCCGTCTGCGGGTGTCGCTGCCCCCTGGCGAACACCGGTTGGCCCTGCGGGTCCTCTCCGTCGCCGGGGCCTACCGGCTGTGGGTCGACGGGAGGCTTGTGGCTGAAAGCGGTGTGGTCGGCGAGGCCGCCGAGGCAAAAACCCTGCAGCGTGGCCTGGTTCTGGCCAGATTTGAAAGCCGCGCCGACCCCGTCGAGTTGGTGTTGCAGATATCCAACCACGTGTACTACCGGGGCGGCGTGCATCAGGCGATCGTGCTGGGCCTTCCGGAACAGTTGGAGCAGATGCATGTCCGCATCTGGGCCTGGACCATGTTCTTCGTCGGCAGCCTGCTGATCATGGCCATCTATCATTTCGCTCTGTATTTTTTGAAGAAAAAGGACGTCTCCTCGCTCTATTTCGCCTTTGGCTGCATCGTTCTCATCACGGTGTTCACGACGCTGGACGCCTCGGACTGGTTGATAACCCTCTTTGTTCCAAATGCTGATCCCGGCGTCGTCAGCAGGATTCCTCTGGCCGCATACGCCATTTTGGCCTCTGTCCTGTACAGATTCTACAAATCGTTGTATCCTGATGAATTTTTCGTTTTCATAAAGTATATTTGCGACCTGAGAAGCGTCGTATTCTTGTTTATAATACTGACGCAGCCCGATGTGGTCGTATATAAATACGTACAATATCTCGTTTGGGTGACTGCCTTCGTGAATGCCTGCTTCATGATCATGCTGCTGTTGTGCCTAAAACATGGCCGCGACGGCGCCCTCATTTTATTCATTGGGTACGTCATCCTGGCCGTAACGTCGTTAAGCGACATCTACCGATATTTCTTCGGCCTCAACGTGCTCAATCTCCTGCCGTTCGGCATGCTGGCCTTCGCCCTGTCCCAGGCCCTGGCCCTGGCCCAGCGGTTCGCCAATGCGTTTACGGCCGTGGAGAACCTGTCCGCCGACCTGCGGGCGGAAATCGACGAGCGCGCCCGGCTGGAGCGGGAGATCGTCAACGTCAGCGAGGAGGAGCGCCGCCGTTTGAGCCATGACCTGCATGACGGCCTGTGTCAGCAACTGGCCGGAACCCGGGTGCGCTGCGCGGTCCTTGCCCGGCGTCCCATTGCGGAGCCGGGCGTGGCGGCGGAGGTCGCGGAGCTTTTGACGCTGCTCCAGGATTCGGTCAGCCAGGCCTACGCCCTCTCCCGGGGGCTTTGGCCGGTGGAGCACGCCCCGGGGGAAGTCGAGGCCTCCCTGGCCGAGCTGGCGCAGCGCATGGGGCAGGCCAGCGGGGCGCAGATACGGTATGTCGGGACGTTGTCCTGCGCGCGGTGCCGCAATGAACATCTGCTCCAGCTCTATCGCATCGCCCAGGAGGCGGTGACCAACGCCGTCAAGCATGCCCGCCCGGCCCGGATCACCATAACCCTGCAGTGCGGGCCGGATCGGCGGCTGACCCTCGCCGTGCACGACGACGGCATCGGCCGCCGGGCGGCGACCCGGACCACGGGGGGGCTGGGCTTGCGCATCATGGCCTACCGGGCCAGGATGATCGGGGCGACGCTTTCCATCGATGACGCCGCCGACGGCGGGACCATGGTGGTCTGCTCCCTGGCGTGCCAGGCGGACACGACCAAACAGGAGGCTATAGATGGATAAGGCGGCGACATCCGGGGTGCGCGTCTTTCTGGTCGACGACCATCCCGTCATGCGTAACGGCCTGTCGCTGCTTTTGCAGCAAAGCGGCCATGGCGTGTGCGGCGTGGCCGGCAGCCGGGCGGAGCTTCTGGCCTGCCTGGACGAGGTCCGGGCCGACGTGGCCCTGGTGGATCTGTCCCTGGCCGAGGAGTCCGGGCTTGACCTCATCGACGACCTGACGTCTCGCGGCGTCCCGACGCTCATCTATTCCATGCACGAGGACAGCAGGTCCATCGAGCGGGCCTTTAAACGGGGGGCGATGGGCTACGTCACCAAGCGCGAGGTGGAAGACGTCTTGCTTCAGGCCCTTACGGCGGTCTCGGCCGGGAAGCGCTACGCCAGCCCCGAGGTCATGCGCAGTCTGGCCGGACGGGTGCTGGCCCCGGAGCAGGAAGAAGCCGCCCCCTTGAGCCAGCGGGAGGAGCAGATCCTTTGCAGGCTCGGGCGCGGCGAGACCAGCGCCGAAATCAGCGGCGCGCTCAACATCAGCGCCCACACCGTGGAGACGTATTACGGCCGCTTGATCCGCAAACTCAGGCTCACCAGCATGAACGAGCTGCGCAAGTTGGCCATCCGGCGGCACGGCTGACCGGTCGGAGGCGACGGCCCCCCGGGCCTTTTTCGTGTCGCCGCCCGGACGGGGAGGCCCGTATTTTGTAAGAAACGCCTGGGCATTGCGGTTACGCGCCCTGCGTCCAGGCCTGCCCGGACGTTTCGGGCCTGGCGCGAGGCCCGGGCGAACCCGCCTGCCGCCTTGCCGGGACATCCCGGTCTCCCCTCCCCCCTGGCCCGGCGCGGCCCCGTGTCCCCGAATTCCGCTACGCAAAGATCATGGGAATCCTTGACAGACCCCCCTGGCGTTTTTGGGCTATGAGTCGTGATGCCAGCGCCCGGTTGCGCGGGGCAACGTCCCGGAATACGCAGCGTTGCGATCCGTATGCCTTAGTTTCAACGATTTCAGCGATTTCAAGGATGGGGGGGGCGGCCATGGGCGGACGCTATTCCCCAATACCCGGCGCCGCCCGCCGCATGCGCCCGGGACGCAGTGCGGACGAAATCGGCCGCCGTATGCGCTGGGGAGCATCCCGGACGGCGCTTCGCCCAAAGCGCCAGGGAGTCGCCGCCATTGTCGGCAGTCCGGCGTATTCGCATGAAACCGTATCACGCGGCAGTGACGCAGAATCACATCGGGAGACGTTATGAGGCGTAACAGCGTATCAATTCTTTTCGCCTTTGTTTTCGGCCTGTGGGCGACATCGGCCTGTGCGGCGAACCAAATGGTCTTTTCACGGTTTGCGCCAGTCAACACCAGTCAATTCACCTACGGGGCGGGAACGCCGAAAAGTACTGTCGTCAAAAGCGACGGCACGGTATACATTCTCAATGTGACATATAATGAAATAGAAAAGCGCGACAGCGCCGGGAACTGGACGACCATCGCCGGTCCGGACGCAACTGTGGGAAAACTGACGAATATGATCGCTGTCGATGATGCCGGAACCATATATTCTGCAGACAGCGCCAACAGCTACATTTTGGTCGGAGACGGGGCCGGGGGCTGGACGAAGCTGGGTTCAAGCGGCTCTGGCGACGGCCAGTTCTCGCAACCCTGCGGCGTCGCCGTGGACAGCTCGGGACAGCTCTACGTGGCCGACAGCGGCAACAACCGCATCCAGGTCCGCAACACCTCCGGCGCATGGACGTCGTACGGCTCCATCGGCACGGGGGCAGGCCAGTTTTCGTTTCCAATGGGCGTCGCCGCAGACGCATCCGGAAACATCTACGTGGCGGACTCCAGCAACAACCGTATCCAGGTCAGAGACGTGTCCGGGACATGGACGCCGTACGGCGCCAACGGCACGGGGGTCGGAGAGTTCAATTGGCCGACGAGCATCGCTGTGGACGGATCAGGAAACATCTATGTGGCGGATAGCTATAATGGCCGCATCCAGGTCCGCAGCACGTCCGGCGTCTGGACGGCCACCGCCATCGACAGCTTGACAAATCTCTACAGCCTGGCCCTGGACGACTCCGGCACGATATATGCCGACAGCGAAAGCGTATTTGCCGGCACGATGGCCACCGTAGGCGTTTGGCCGATATTCTGGGGCGCCAGGAGCAGCGCGGTCGGCTATTTTGGCAATCCCTGCGGTCTGGCTGCGGACGCTGCGGGCAACCTCTACCTCGCCGACCAGGGAAATAATCGCATCCAGATTCGCGACCCAAGCGGCGTCTGGACGTCAATCGGCTCCGAAGGCTCCGAGCTTGGACAATTCAGCATGCCGTCGGGCGTCGCCCTGGACGACCAGGGCAACCTCTACGTGACCGATTCCGTCCTTGGCCGCATCCAGAAGCGCAACACGTCCGGAACCTGGTCGAGCCTGGGCGAAACGGGGAGCAACGTCGGACAATTCATCCTGCCAAACGGCATAGCCATGGACGGGTCCGGCAAGCTCTATGTCGCCGACATGGGAAACAACCGCATCCAGGTTCGCGATACCTCCGGCGTCTGGACGGTCATCGACCCTCCAGGCGGCGACCTCGGGGGATTCTCCATGCCGAGCAGCGTGGCTGTGGCCGCCACCGGCCTGCTCTACGTCACCGACATGGGGAACAATCGCATCCTGATCCGCAGCGCCGCCGGGAGTTGGACCGCAACCGGCGCGGAAGGCGCCGCCGCAGGCCAGTTTCAAAGCCCAAGCGGCGCGGCCGTTGACAGCTCGGGGCGCCTCTATATTGCGGACATGGGAAATAACCGCATCCAGGTTCGCGATACGTCGGGGAATTGGACGGTCTACGGCGGAGGCGCAACCGGCAGCGCGGCGGGGAGGGATGACGGACAATTCAACTCGCCCCAGGATCTGGCCGTAAGCGCGGCGGGCATGCTGTACGTGAGCGACACCGACAACAATCGCATCGAGGCGGCGAGAATCGTGGCCGATACGGTCACGCCGGCCCCATTCCTGATTCTGCTTATGGATGAGTAGGGCCAGGCTGCGGTCGAGTTGCAGGATATTTCGCAGTGCGGGTGATCAGGTCGCAGAGGGCGCCTTCGGACGCCACCTGTTCCAGCAGGTAGTCCTTCCCCCCGCGTGAGGGCAGGCCCGCCGCGCGTAAATGACCCGGGCGCCGGGTAGGCTAGAGCGACAGCCCCTCCTCCCGATACGCCCGCTCAAGCCGTGTGCGGTTTTCGATCTAGCCTTTCCGCCGGGGCGGCATGTACGGCCTGCGGCGGCCAACCCGTTGGCGCGTTTCGGCCAACTCCCGCAGTCGACAGCATGGCCCGGCGTTTCGATCAGGGCTGGATGGCCGCCGCTTAGCAAGGGCGTCGGCCCGTCCATGCCCATTGGGCGCCCGGCCGTACCTGGGGGCCGGAAGACGCCATGGTCATATTTGGCCAATCGTCACATATGACCGCCAGCGACCACCGCCAGCGCCCCCTCCCCGTTGATCATATATAGAATCCCCATGCATCAAGGATACTTGAAAACAGCTACGGCATATCCGGGCTGTGGCCTGCTTCTTGTATCTGCGAAACGTACGCAGGACGCCATCGCTCAGATGTCATGCCGGGCAGGATTCGTTGTGGGATATCAACCTGATGCAGGGATGACGCTTGCGACATGCGGCGCACAGAGACTGCGAAACACATCAACGACGGGATAACAGAGAATAGCAAATGTCAAAGATGACGCTTTTTATTGCTGGCATTGTCCTGGTTCTGGTCGGGATTATCCCGATATGGCCATACCGAAAGTCTATGGGATACGCCATGAGCACAAGCGTCGGCGTCGTAGTCATGATACTTATCGTATTATTTCTCATCGGCAACGATATGCTGACACTATAAATTGAACGTAACCTGACTGGGGGAAGTGTCATGCAACAGGTATGGCAATTATGGCTTTGCGGATGCTGCCTTCTCATATCAATCGTGCTCGTCGACACCGTAAAAATCAGTCCGACCCAGGACCTGCAGAAAATGCAAAAGATTGAGAGCGGGCCTGATTCCATGCGACATGAGGAGCCAAGACCGAGCAGGCTCTTTTCGGGTAGCGCCGCTTCGACAATTGTGTACAGCGACGCGGCCGCCGAGAACAGCGACGGGCGCTCGTCAACGTCGGATAACTAGCAACTCGGGTAACATGCCCGTGCCGCATGGTCGCGGCGCGGACAGGTCGGAGGGACATCCCCCTTGCGGGCATATGGCCCCAGTCGCTGGCATTCACGCGATATGGACGGGAAGAAACGCCCTGGCGCAGGCCGCAGGGCAGGCCGCAGATTCGCCTCTTTGCCTACAGGCCGTGTGTCTTTTCACAACCCAGGGCTTTTTTGAAAAGACCTGACGCCAGCGCCGTCCACCCCCTCTCTCGGTCCTTGGAAAACAACACATGGTCACATGCGACCTTCCGGTCGGATATGACCAGGCACGTTCCGGGTTTTAGATTTCCCTGGGCGGCGATGCGATCTCTTTTCATGGGATACCAGGGAGATATCCCGTCTTCTGTGGAAAGAGAGCGCATGGCTCGAATCTTGTATATTCATATTTGAAAAGGAAACCACGCCTCTCATACGCATGAAGACATGGGGTCGGATACGCAGCACGAGCCGCCATGAGAGGGCCTGATATTCATGCATAATAGTATCGCCGCCATCATCACCTGCGATCAACTATTCCTGATGTACATAATTTGTAGCGAGAGACGGCGTACTGCGGAATATATTTGCTCAAATTCACATGGATCAGCATGACGCAGTATTTCGGCGCCAATAGTCCGTCCTCTTACGCGTCACGCATATAATGCATAAATAGGAGATCGACTCATGTCCATCGGAACAATCATACTGATCGTGCTTGTACTCATGTTGGTGGGAATCATCCCGATTTGGCCTCACAGCAGATCCTGGGGCTATCGACCGAGCGGCGGCATAGGCCTCGTCGTGGCCGTTGTTGTCATCTTGCTCGTGCTCAGAATTATATGAGGCGTGCATGCCAGGGGGCATGGACCTAAGCGCAATGACAAGACGACACGTGTGTCCATGGAAGAACAAAGAACGTACACCATTTTATGAGGGGAGCATGTATGCAACGTAAATTATGGGATTCATTGTTTATGCTCGGCGTGGCCGCACTCATGGTTGTCGCGACGACAACCGGTTGCGTCAAAAATCGAAGGCCGCCGCCGCCTGAGGTCGTCACCACAACACAGTACATTGACGATAGGGCGGTCATCGTCCACCGAAACGATGATAACCAACGTCGATACTACCGTGATAATGATGGAAAGCTGTACTATGTCGATGATGGCGGAGCTGTGCATTCCATTGATCGGAATGTCCGCGTAGAGAGAGGGACCGCCGGTCTCTACTATATCGTGGATGATGACAATGACAGATACTATACGAATGAAGAAGGAAGACTGTATTACAAGGATACGTCCGGTGGCGTCATCCACATCGAAGAGAGTGGGGCGGGCAGGGTTATCGATCCTCTGCCGATCCTGCGCGGCGAGTCCTATCCGAGGATAGAGCATGTGCGGAGCCTCGATTACTGCAACGACACGTGGAGAAAGTGCAATTCTTCGTGCGGAAGGTCGTCGGGATTAAACAGCAAGCGTACATGCTATAGTGATTGCGACTATCAGCGCGAACAATGCCTTAAGCCTTACTAATGATTTTTTCTTTAACAACACATGCAACGTAAGTCATTCTGGATATGCAACCGTATTTTGAAGAACTGTATAAAAATATAATTTTTGGCAAAACATCAATACACATGCTGAAAAACATATTACACAAGGAGTGTTTCATGAAGAGTTTCACGAAAATTGCCTGCGTCCTGTCCCTTGCCGCGATCCTTGGGCTTCCCGCCGTCACGGCGACAGCAAGGCCGCTTGGCGGCGTGGCCTATTCCGGAATGACCGATCTTCCGCTTCGCAACTGCGAGGGGTTTTGGTGCGGCAAGCTCAACGATGTCGCCATGGATGCGCAGCTCAAGGTCCTGGTCTACGGCTCTGGCGGCGGCTGGTCATACGTGGAGGTCGTCTCCACCGGCCAAAGAGGCTGGGTCTGCAACGAAAACGTCTATTAGCCAAGGCATGCGGGCATTTCCGCGCGGCGTCGCCCCGATGACGCACGCCGCATGAAGTCGAACGCACCGGCCGACCAGGCGGGGTCCATCAAGGCCCCGCTTGGTTTTTCGCAACACGGGTCGCCAGGCGGACCCGTTTTCAGAAGGAGAGTCGTATCGCCGCCACACGAGACAAGGGACTGGGCGCAGGGGCCCGGAAGGCGCCGGATCAGGGCTGGGATTCCGAATTGCTGCGCTCGGAGCTTTTCAGCATCAAGCAACTGACGCTGCACGCCGCCGCGTTGGCCGGACGCCATGACATCGATCCCCATCCGGGTCCGGACAGGTTGTTGCCGCGATTGGCGGACAACGAGCGCGTCCTTTTGGCGGCGTATGACGTGGTCACGGCCGCAGCCCGGCCGGGACAGCGGATCGTTCCGGCGGAGTCCTGGCTGCTCGACAACTTCTATCTCATCGAGCAGCAGATCGTGCTGGCCCGGCGGCATCTGCCGCGCGGATACAGCCGCCAGTTGCCGCGACTGGCGGATGGCCAGGCGGCCGGTTTTCCCCGCATCTACGACCTGGCCTTGGAGCTGATCTCCCACATGGACGGGCGCGTCGACAGCGACAACGCCACCCGGTTCGTGGACGCCTACCAGACCGTGCAGCCGTTGCGGCTGGGGGAGCTGTGGGCCTTCCCGATCATGCTGCAACTGGCCCTGCTGGAAAATCTGCGCCGCGTGGCCTTGCGCATCGCCCGCCGCCGCGAGGAGCTCGACGCGGCCATCGTCTGGGCGCAGCGCATGCTCGCCACGGCCGAGAAAAAACCCAAACAGCTCATCCAGGTGCTTGTCGAGTTCGCCGATGCCGATGTGCCGCTGACCGCCTCGTTCGTGGAGGAGTTTTACGCCCGGCTCCAGGCCCAGGGGGCGGTCATGGCCTTCATCCAGACCTGGGTCGAGCAGAAACTCCTTGCCCAGGGAGTGACCGCGACCCAATTGTCCGAGGCGGCCAGCCGCACCGCCGCAGCCAACCAGATCTCCATAGCCAACAGCATCGGGAGCCTGCGGTTCATCGGCGCCACGGACTGGAAGGCCTTCGTCGAATCCCTAAGCGTCGTCGAGCAGATCCTGCGCCAAGACCCTGTCGGGCTGCACGCCGATCAGGATTTCGCCACCCGCGACCGGTATCGGCATGTCATCGAGGACGTGGCCCGGGAAAGCCCCGCAAGCGAACCGGACGTGGCCCGCCAGGCCGTCTCCCTGGCCCAGGCGGCGGCAAAGCGGCACGGCCTCGGGCATCGCGCCGCGCACGTCGGATACTATCTGATCGACCACGGCCGCCCCCTGCTGGATCATGCGGCGGGCAGCCGGGCGACCTGGAAGACGCGCCTTGGCCGGATGGGCCAGCCTTGCCGCCTGGGACTCTATCTGGGCGCCATCGTGGGCCTCACGGCCTTGGCCATCTGGGCGGCGTGTATCCCCCTGGACGACGCCGGATGGGGAGACTGGCGGTCCTGGCGCCTGGCCGTCCTGGCCGGGGTCGGCGTCTCGGGCCTGGCCGTGTCGCTGGCGAACCTCGCGGCCACCATGGTCCTGCCGCCACGCGGCCTGCCCCGACTGGATTATTCCCAGGGCATCCCCCCCGGCCAGGCCACCATGGTGATCGTCCCCACCCTGCTCGGCGCGCCGAGCGAGATCGACGCCCTCCTGGAGGCCCTGGAGATCCGCTATCTCGGCAACCGTGACCCGAACCTGTATTTCGCCCTGCTCACGGATTTTTCCGACGCCCCCGAGGCCGACCAGCCCGGCGACGCGGCGCTCGTGGCCCAGGTCCGGGCCGGGATCGAGGCCCTCAACGAGACCTACCGCGAGGATCGTCCAAGCGTCTTTTTCCTGTTCCACCGGCCCCGGACGTGGAATCCCCACGAACGGACGTGGATGGGGTACGAGCGCAAGCGGGGCAAGCTGGAGCAGTTCAACGCCGTGCTGCGCGGCGGGGAGAAATCCGCCTTCGCCCAGATCGTCGGGGACACGTCGCTTCTTGGCGCCATCCAGTACGTCATCACCCTGGACACCGACACCCAGTTGCCCCGCGACACGGCCCGCAAGCTCATCGGCAACATGGCCCACCCCCTGAACCGGCCGGTCTACGACGCCGGGGCGAGGCGCGTCGTCGAAGGCTACGCCATCCTGCAACCGCGGGTCTCCATCAGCCTGATCAGCGCGGGGCGGTCACGGTTCACCAGACTTTTCGCCGGAGACGCGGGGATTGATCCCTACACCCGCGAGGTGTCCGACGTGTACCAGGATCTGTTTGGCGAGGGGTCGTTTATCGGCAAGGGCATCTACGATGTGGACGCCTTCCGGCAAGCCGTCAGCGGGCGTTTCCCGGAGAATCTGGTCCTGAGCCACGACCTGCTGGAAAGCGGCTACGCCCGCTCGGCCCTGGTGACCGACGTGGACCTCATCGAGGAGCATCCGGCCAGTTACTCCATGGAGGCCAGCCGTCGTCACCGCTGGGTTCGCGGCGATTGGCAGCTTGTGGGCTGGCTTTTCCCCCGCGTGCCCGCCCCCCCGGGGACGAACGGGGACAAACCGGCATGGCGGCCGAATGCGCTCACGGCCCTGTCGGTGTGGAAAATCATCGACAACCTGCGGCGCAGTCTCGTGCCGCCGTCGCTTCTGGCCCTGCTGGCCCTGGGCTGGACGCTGGGTCCGGGTCCGGCCTGGTTCTGGACCCTGGCGGTTGCGGCCATGCTCTTTCTGTCCGCCGGGCTTGGCGCGGCCATCGCCTTTTTCCGCAAGCCCGAAGGGCGTTCCTGGCCGTCGCAGGCGCTCCAGGCAAGCCGGGACGCCGGACGGCCCATGGCCCTCGCCGGGCTGGAGCTGGCCGTGTTGCCCTACGCCACGATCATGAACCTGGATGCGATCATGCGATCCGCCATACGCATGATCTTTACCAGGAAGGGCCTTCTTACGTGGCACACGAAGGCCTATGCCCGCCGCAACGCCTGTCGCACCCTGGCCGGGTTCTGCCGGGAGATGTGGTTCGCGCCTGCCCTGGCCGCGGCCCTGGCCCTTTTTCTGGCGGGCGGCGAACCGCATGACGTGGCGTATGCCGCCCCCGTCCTTGTGCTGTGGTTCGTATCGCCGCTTCTGTGCTGGTGGATCAGCCTGCCGCTTCTGGCCCCGGTCCAGAACCTGACCCTGGCCCAGCATGCGTTTTTGCGCGGGGTGGCCAGGAAAACCTGGCGGTATTTCGAGGATTTCGTCGGCCCCACGGACAACTGGCTGCCGCCGGACAACTATCAGGAATATCCGGCGGAGATACTGGCCTCGCGAACCTCGCCCACGAACATGGGCATGGCCCTTCTGGCCAACCTGGCCGCGTACGATTTCGGGTACCTGGGGGCCGGGGAACTGTTGCAGCGAACCGGGAACACCCTGGACGCCATGGAGCGCCTGGAACGGTACCGGGGCCATTTCTACAACTGGTACGACACGCGCACGGGGCGCCCCCTTCGCCCGCAGTACGTCTCCACGGTCGACAGCGGCAACCTGGTCGGCTGCCTGCTCACCGTGCAGGCCGGGCTGACCGAGTTGAAAGGACGGCCGGTGGTGTCCGCCAGCGCCTTTCTGGGGCTTGCCGACACCCTGCAGATGCTTGCCGAACAGGCCATCCCGGCCCGAACCCCCACGCTTGCGCGCCACGTCGCGTTTCTCATGGACGCCCTGCGTCCGCTGACCCTGCCCGGGCAGCCGCTGACCCTGGCCGCCGCCCACCGGGTGCTGGAGGAGATGCGCGGCGCGGGCGACGGCGTGGCGGCCCTGCTGCCCGAGGATGCCGTAAGCGACAGCCAGCTGGCTTACTGGGCGCACGCCTTTGACCGGCAGTGCGGCGCCCTGCGGGACGAGCTGCGCCTTATGACGCCCGACCCGGACGGCTTTGCGGGCATTCCCACCCTGGCGGAACTGGCCATGGCCAACGGCCGTGACGGCCAGCTCCCGGCGACCGGCGGCGGCGCTACGACACCTGCGTCGTCCGGCCGCACTGCGGCGCACCGTCTGGCCGTGATCGAGGCCCTGGCGGATCGCTGCCGTGACCTGGCGATGATGGATTTCGAATTCCTCTACGACACGTCCCGCAGCCTGCTGGCCATCGGCTACGACGTGGGCGAACGGCGTCGCGACCCGTCCTGCTACGACCTGCTGGCCTCGGAGGCCCGCCTGACCAGCTTTGTGCTCATCGCCCAGGGCCAGATACCCCAGAAGCATTGGTTTTCCCTGGGCCGTCTGCTGACAAGCCATGGCGGCGACGTGAGCCTCATTTCCTGGAGCGGCTCCATGTTCGAATACCTCATGCCGCAACTGGTCATGCCCAGCTTCCCGAACACCCTGCTGGACCAGACCTGCAAGGCCGCCGTGTCGCGCCAGATCGAGTACGGCCGGCAACGCGCCGTGCCCTGGGGCATCTCCGAGTCCTGCTACAACGCCACCGATCTGCAGCATGTCTACCAGTACCGGGCCTTCGGCGTGCCGGGCCTGGGATTCAAGCGCGGCCTGGGGGACGATCTGGTCATCGCGCCCTACGCCAGCGCCCTGGCCCTGATGGTCGCCCCCCGGGAGGCCTGCCGCAATCTGCAACGGCTTTTCGGCGGCGGAGTGCTCGGGACATTCGGCTTTTACGAGGCCGTGGACTACACGCCCTCGCGCGCCCCCAGGGACACCCGCAGCGCCATTGTGCGGACATTTATGGCCCATCACCAGGGGATGAGCCTTTTGGCCTTCGCCCATGTCCTGCTGGAGCAGCCCATGCAGCGCCGGTTCATGTCCGCTCCCTCCACCCGGGCCACGGAGCTGCTTTTGCAGGAACGCCTGCCCAAAACCGGCGAGATGCTGCACCCCCACGCCGCCGAGGTGAGCGCCGCCGCGCATCCGCCCGCCGTGGACGCCGGGTCGATCATGCGCGTTTTCACCGACCCGGACACCCGCCTGCCGGAGGTGCACCTGTTGTCCAACGGCCGGTACCACGTCATGACCACCAACGCCGGCGGCGGCTACAGCCGGTGGGGGGATCTGGCCGTGACCCGCTGGCGCGAGGACGTCACCTGCGACTGCTGGGGGACGTTCATCTATCTGCGCGACCGGGACACGGGGCGGTATTGGTCCACCGGCCATCAGCCGACCCTTGCCCAGGCCGAGCACTACGAGGCGGCCTTCGTGCAGGGCCGCGCGGAGTACCAGCGGCGCGACGCCGCCATCGAAACGCACACGGAGATAAGCGTCTCGCCGGAGGACGACGCCGAGATCCGCCGGGTCACGCTCACCAACCTGTCATCGCGCACAAGGCGCGTGGAGGCCACCAGCTACGCCGAGGTGGTGCTGGCCCCGCATAACGCCGACCTGTCCCATCGCGCCTTCAGCAACCTCTTTGTGCAGACCGAGATCCTGCCCGAGCGGCAGGCGATCCTGTGCACCCGGCGCCGCCGCACGCCGGACGAGCCCACGCCATGGATGTTTCATGTGCTGGCGGCCCCGGGCGTGACCGCCGACGAGGCGTCCTACGAGACGGACCGGGCGGCGTTTATCGGGCGGGGGCGCACGGCGGCCAACCCCCTGGCCCTTTCCGGCGGCGGGAAGACGGCGCTGTCGAACACCCAGGGGTCGGTGCTCGACCCCATCGTGGCCATCCGCCGCACCATCACCCTTAAGCCCGACGAATCGGCCACGGTGCAGATCATCACCGGCGTGGCGGACACCCGGCAGGCCGCCCTGGCCCTGATCGAAAAGTATTGCGACCGCCATTTCGTGGCCCGGGCCTTTGAAATGGCCTGGTTCCACAGCCAGGAGGTGCTGCGCAACCTGGGGGCGACCGAGGCCGACGCCCAGATATATGGCCGTCTGGCCAATTCCGTGGTGTACGGCAACGCCATGCGCCGCGTCGCCCCGGGGGTCATCGCCCGCAACCAGCGCGGCCAGTCCGGGCTGTGGCGCTTCGCCATTTCAGGGGATCTGCCGATCATCCTGGTGCGCATCGGCGACATCGAGCGCATCGACATGGTCAGGCAGGCCCTGCAGGCCCACGCCTATTGGCGGATAAAGGGCCTGGCCAGCGACCTGGTGATCCTAAACGAGGATTTTTCCGGCTACCGGGCGGTGTTGCAGGACCAGATCGTGGGGCTGATCAACACCGGCCCCGAGGCCCAGCTTCTCGACAAGCCGGGCGGCGTTTTCGTGCGCCGGGCCGAGGAGCTCTCCGAGGAGGACCGGGTCTTGTTCCAGACGGTGGCCCGGATCGTGCTCACCGATGGTCCGGAGACCCTCGCCGAACAGGTGGAACGCCGCGTCCCGGGACCACGCGTCGCAGACCGCCTGAAGCCCGTGCTGCCGCCCCCGCGCGAACCGGTCCGGGGGCTGGCCCCGCGGGAGCGCATTTTCTGCAACGGCCTGGGAGGATTCACGCCCGACGGCCACGAATACGTGATCACCCTGGAGCCCGGTCAAAACACCCCTGCCCCGTGGTCCAACGTGATCGCCAGCGCGCACATCGGCACGGTGGTCAGCGAAGGCGGCAGCGCCTGCACCTGGGTGGAGAACGCCCACGAATTCCGGCTGACCACCTGGCCCAACGACCCCTTAAGCGACGTCAGCGGCGAGGCCTTCTACATCCGCGACGAGGAGACCGGGGCGTTTTGGTCGCCCACGCCGCTGCCCGCCCGGGGCCGGTCCGGCTACGTGTGCCGACATGGGTTCGGCTACAGCGTGTTCGAGCATCACGAGGCCGACATCTCCTCGGAGCTCTACACCTATGTGGCCATGGACGCGCCGGTGAAGTTCGTGGTGGTCAAGCTGCGCAACCACTCCAAACGCCCTCGCCGGTTGTCTTTGACCGGCTATTGGGAACTGGTTCTCGGCGAGTGGCGACACGCCAACCTCATGCACATCGTCACCGAAACCGACCCGGAAAGCGGGGCGCTCTACGCCCGCAACGCCTACGGCCACGAATGCGCCGGGCGGGTGGTCTTCGTGCAGGTCAGCCAGCGGGAGCGGGTGGTCAGCGGCAACCGCACCGCATTCATCGGCCGCAACGGCTCCCTGGCCAGCCCGGAGGCCATGCGTCGCACGCGCCTTTCGGGAGTAACCGGCCCCGGCCTTGATCCCTGCGCCGCGATGCAGACCCGGATCGATCTGGCCGAGGGACAGGAACGCGAGATCGTGTTCATCATCGGCGCGGCCCGCAACACCGACGAGGCCCGGCATTTCATCGAGCGCTTCAGCGGCCAGGGCGGGGCGCGCCAGGCCCTGGAAGGGGTGTGGGAGTTCTGGAACCGGACCTTGGGGACCATCCACGTGGAGACCCCGGACCCCGGCCTCGACGTGCTGGCCAACGGCTGGCTGATCTACCAGACCCTGTCGTGTAGGCTGTGGGGCCGGGCCGGGCCATACCAATCCGGCGGGGCCTACGGATTCCGGGATCAGTTGCAAGACGTCATGGCCCTTTTGCATGCGACGCCGTGGCTGGCCCGCGAGCATCTGGTGCGCTGCGCCGGGCGGCAATACCGCCAGGGCGACGTGCAGCACTGGTGGCATCCGCCCAACGGGCAAGGCGTGCGCACGCATTTTTCCGACGACTACCTGTGGCTCCCCTATGCGGTCTGCCGGTATGTGGAGGCCACGGGCGACACCGGGGTGCTCGACGAGATGGCGCCGTTTCTTGAGGGCCGGGAGCTCAATGCGCATGAGGAGGCCTCCTTCGACCAGCCCCAATGTTCCAGCGAGGCGGCCACGCTCTATGAGCACTGCGTGCGGGCCATCACCCACGGCCTGCGCTTCGGGGAACATCACCTGCCGCTTATGGGCTGCGGCGACTGGAACGACGGCATGAACCTCGTCGGGCATGACGGCCGGGGCGAGAGCGTCTGGCTGGGATGGTTCCTTTTTGAAAACCTGGAGCGGTTCGCGGGGATTTCCCGCAGCCGGGGCGACGAGGCGTTCGCCGCCGTTTGCTCCGCCCAGGCCGCGACCCTTCGCGCCAACATGGAGGCCAACGCCTGGGACGGCGGCTGGTACCGGCGGGCCTATTTCGATGACGGCACGCCCCTGGGGGCCGCGGAAAACGCCGAATGCCGGATCGATTCCATCAGCCAGAGCTGGGCGGTGATTTCCGGCGGCGGCGATCAAACCCGGGCCAGGCTGGCCATGGCCGCCGTGGACGAGCATCTGGTGCGACGCCGGGAGCAGATCATCGCCCTGCTGGACCCGCCGTTCGACACATCAGACCTGGAGCCAGGCTACATCAAGGGATACGTGCCCGGGGTGCGCGAAAACGGCGGCCACTACACCCACGCCGCGATATGGGCGGCCATGGCGATGGCCATGCTGGGCGAACGGGAGCGGGCCTGGGAGCTTTACGCCATGCTGTGCCCCGTGCGGCACGCGGGCCGTCTGGATCAGATCGAACGCTACAAGGTCGAGCCGTACGTCATGAGCGCGGACATCTACGCCGCGCCGCCGCATGCCGGACGGGGAGGCTGGACCTGGTACACCGGGGCGGCGGGCTGGATGTACCGGCTCACCGTGGAGACGCTCCTGGGGCTTCGCCTGGAGGTGGACCGCCTGCGTATCGCCCCGTGCATCCCCGCCCACTGGGACTCGTATAAAATCCATTACCGCTTTCGCGAGACGTTTTACCACATCACCCTGACCCGGGTCGGAGAGATTCCGCAACGGGTCGTCGGGGTGAGCGTGGACGGGACGGCGTCGCCCCAGTCCGTCATGGACGGCGTAGGGCGGATAGCGCTTGTTGACGACCGCCAGGACCACCATGTCCAGGTGGATCTGGGCTGACGGTCCCTGGCCCGGCCGAGGCGTCTTGTCAGGGAGGCGGGAATCGGCGTACCCTTTGGGCGCCTCCCTGTCCCGCACCATTACCTGCGTGAGGTCCGCCGACCATGAACGCCCTTTTGGTCTATCCCGCCTATCCGGACACGTTTTGGAGTTTCAAGCACGTCCTGCCGTTTATCTCCAAAAAAGCGGCCTTTCCGCCCCTGGGACTGCTCACGGTGGCCGCCATGCTCCCGCCGTCCTGGGAAAAACGGCTTGCGGACGTCAATGTCGCCCCCATGGGCGAGGCCGACCTGGCCTGGGCCGACGTGGTCCTGGTCAGCGCCATGCTCGTCCAGACGCCAAGCGCCCGGGACATCATCGCCCGGGCCAAGGCCGCAGGCAAACGGGTGGTCGCGGGCGGCCCGGCCTTCTCCGACCAGCCCGGACGTTTCCCCGGGGTTGACCATTTCATCCTGGGCGAGGCCGAGGACATCCTACCGACGTTTTTGGAGGATTTGCAGCACGGCCGCGCCCGGCCGGTCTACGAGGCAGCCGGGCGGCCCGATCTCGGGGCCACGCCGCCGCCCCTGTGGGGGCTGGTGAACTTCAAGGATTACGTGTCCATGTCCGTGCAGTATTCGCGCGGCTGTCCCTTTGACTGCGAATTTTGCGGCATCGTGGCCATGAACGGACGGCGGCCGCGGGTCAAAAGCCCGCAGCAGATGCTTGACGAACTGCAAGGCCTCTACGACGCGGGCTGGCGGGACACGGTATTTATCGTGGACGACAATTTCATCGGCAATCTGGTCCACGTCAAAGAGTTCCTGCCGATTTTGGCGGCCTGGCAGAAAGAGCGCGGCTATCCCTACAAGTTCATGACCGAGGCCAGCGTCAATCTGGCCCAGGACGCCACGCTCATGCGCATGATGAGCGCGGCCAATTTCCACAAGGTCTTTATCGGCATCGAGACCCCGTGCGTGGAGAGCCTCAGGGAGTGCGGAAAAAACCAGAACGTGGCCACGGATTTCGCCAGCGCCGTGCGCACCATCCATCAGCACGGCATGCAGGTCATGGGCGGGTTCATCGTGGGATTTGACCACGACACGCCGTCGATTTTTGAGCAGCAGATCCGGTTCATCCAGGACATCGGGGTGGTCACGGCCATGGTCGGCGTGCTCAACGCCCTGCCGCAAACCCGGTTGTGGCGGCGGCTTCAGGCCGAGGATCGTCTGGTGGGCGAGATGAGCGGGGAAAATACGGACGCCAGCCTGAATTTCATTCCCCGCATGGGCCGCGAGACGCTGCTTGAAGGCTATAAACAGCTTCTTGGCGTGATCTATTCCCCGAAAAAGTACTACCAGCGCATCAACACCTTCCTGGCCGCCTACACCCCCACGGCGCGGGGGAAAATCCTCTCCACCGAGGTTTTGGCCTTCGCCCGCAGCATGTGGTCCGTGGGCGTGGTCTCAAGCGCCCGCTTCGCGTATTGGAAGCTCATGCTCAAAACGCTCGCCACCAAGCGCAAGGCCTTTCCCGTGGCCGTGGAGCTGGCGATCCTCGGCCTGCACTTCGAGCGCGTGGCCCGCCGGGTGCTTCGCGTGGACACCGCGCCCGAGGCCTAGGCCCGGCCTCACGGCGTCAGGGAGACAGCCGGTCGGACGTCTGCGCCCCAGGCGGCGATTTTTCCCCGAGCACCCGGTCGATGACCGCCTCGAGGGCGTCAATCGCCACGGGCTTGGTCACGGCGTCGTCCATGCCCGCGGCCAGAAATCTCTCCCGATCGCCGGTCTGGGCATAGGCCGTCACCGCGATGACCGCAACGCCAGCCACAGCCGCAAATTCCTTGTCGCTGCGGATGTGGCGCACGGCCTCAAGGCCGTCCATCACCGGCATCTGGATGTCCATCAGGATGCAGTCGAACCGGGTGCGGCGCAGGGCGTCCAGGGCCTCCAGGCCGTTTCGGGCGGTGACCACCCAGTACCCCTTGCGTTCAAGCAGCGCCTTCAGGCCCAGCAGATTGACGGGTTCGTCCTCGACGACCAGCAGTTTTCTTGCGAGACGGCATGGTTTTGGGGACGGCATGGCCGCAGGCGTCGCGTCGGGTTCTTCCCGGGGCAGGGCGCAGGGGATGGATACCGTTATCCGGGTTCCCTCCCCAAGCGTGCTTTTCAGGGAGATGTCGCCGCCCATCAGGTCCACGATCCGTTTGACGATGGCCAGCCCCAGGCCTGCGCCCTGGTATTGCCGGGTGTAGGCGGCCTCGACCTGGGTGAAGCGATCAAAAATCCGCTCCTGTTGCTCGGCGGCGATGCCCGTCCCCGTGTCCTGCACCGAGATAAAAAGCCTGCGCCCATCCGGGGCGTCGCCGGGTTCGGCCCAGGCCGTGATCCGGACCTCGCCCTGGGTCGTGAACTTGACGGCGTTCCCCGCCAGATTGAAGAGAATCTGGCGTATCCTGGCCTCGTCGCCCATGAGGCGGGGGGGGACGAGCGTGTCGATATGCCAGGAGGCGGCCAGGCCTTTTTTTTCTGCGGACACGTCGAGGATGTCCGACACGGATCGGAAAACGTCGCCCAGGGCGAAGGGGGCCATGGCCAGGGTCAGCCTGCCGGCCTCCATCTTGGAAAAATCCAGGATGTCGTCCAAAAGGGCCAAAAGACGCCAACTGGCGGCGGTGGCATGGGCCACGCAGTCTTTCTGCTCGTCGGCCAGGGCGGTCAGCGTCAGATACTGCAGCATGCCCAGCACGCCGTTTAAGGGCGTGCGGATTTCATGGCTCATGTTGGACAAAAATTCGCTCTTGGCCCGGTTGGCGGATTCGGCCTGCTCCTTGGCCGCGATGATTTCCCCCTCGGCCTGCCTGCGTTCCAGCTCCCCGGCGGCCCGGACGCTCACGATGCGCAAAAGGGTCTCCGCCAGCCGGGTGTCGGCCAGGGGTGTGCGGCCGATGAGGGCGATGAGTCCTATCGGCCGCCCCTGGGAGTCCCACAGGGTCGTCCCGATGTAGCTCTCGGCGTCCATGGCCGCAAGCGCCGCGTCTTTTGGGAACAGGCGCCGGACGTGTTCCGGATGGCAGCAGATCATCTTGCCGACCACGTCGCCGCAGGGGGTGTCCTTGAGGGCATAGGACATGTTGTCCTCGAAATGCCCGTCGCAGTAAACGGCCACCGTCCGGGCGGTCAGCCCGTCCCCCTCCAGCCGGTCGATGCAGACAAACCCCATCTCCAGCTTTTCGGCCAGATAGCGGGCCAGGGACTGGAAAAAATCCTCGCCCGCGCGGGTCCAGCCGCTGGAGGAAAGAAAGCTGTGGACATCCTCAATTTCCCTGCGCTCGGTGATGTCCGTCATGGCCACCCGGCACTCCGGACGCCCGTTGGGGACGACGCCTGCAAGGCGCACACGTATCGCGTGCCCTTTTCCCGTGACCAGCGGCGTTTCGAAGATGGCCTGCCCCGCGCCCTGAAAGGTCTCGCCAAGGAAGCCGTTGAAGGCGGAAAGGGAATCGGAGGGGAGCAGGACGTGGAAACGCCGGTTGATCAGGCTGGCCCGCTCCACGTCCACGAGTCTGGCCCCGGCGAGATTGGCCTTGTGAATCGCGCCGTCAGGCCCGAGGGTGAAATAGCCGACCGGGGCGAAGTCATAGAGGTCGGCGTAGAGGGCCAGCCCCGTCTCCACCTCGGCCCGGGAGCGGCGCAACTCTTCGTTTTGCAGCTCAAGCTCGATCTGGTGGACTTGCAACTCGTGAACAAGCCGCTTCAAATCCGCCGAGGATTCGGCGTCGGGACCGGGTTGCGTGCGGCACAGCACGTCCTCGGCCTGCTGGCGCAGGGCGCTCGGCTCCGAAGACGCCTTTTCGTCGCTTCTCATGACGTATCCCCCCCGGGCGCCGCCTGGGAGACGCCGTCCTCCCGTCGCCCCTGCCGAGTCCCTGCTGCGGCCTCGAACAGGAGACAAAAGCGGTCCGTTTTTTCGTCCGGCCGGTAGACGGAACACCGGACGGTTTTCCCGGCCTTTTTGAAAAACAGAGCGAACTCGCCGCGGGCGCCGTGTACGGCCGCATTCCGGCAGGCCGCAAGCCAGCTCGTCTCGTTCCCGGGCCATGCCTCGCGCAGGGTCCGGCCCGCCGCCGCCCCGTCCGGGCTGTCCACAAGATTCACAAAGGCCTCGTTGACGAAAACGAACCTGCCGTCGACGAAGGTCCCGGCTGCGTCGAAAACGGAGAGCAGCAGGGCGAAGGCGTTTGGCATGCTCCCAAACACCGCCAGGGCCTCATGCTCCTTTTTTCGCAACTGCTCTTCCAGGCGCTTGGAGGCGCTTACGTCGGACAGGGTGATCACCAGGCCGTCAATCCGGTTGTCCTGGGTGCGATAGGGCATGATGCGCGTCAGAAACCAGCGGCCGTCCCGGGCGGGAAGGGATTTTTCGAGAAAGACCAGGGAGCGCAGCACCTCGCGGGCGTCCGACTCCATGTCGGGATAGTCCAGCACCGTGACGATGTCCGTGATGGGGCGCCCCACATCGCCTGGAATGAGCTTGAAGATCGACGTGACCTGGGTGGTGAACCGCCGCACGCCCAGGTCGTCGTCCAGAAACAGCGTGGCGATGTCGGTGCTGTTGAGCAGGTTCTTCATGTCGTTGTTGGCCCGGGACAGATCGTCGAATTTGGCCTTCAATTCATGATTGACCGTCTGGAGCTCCTCGTTCATGGACTGAATTTCTTCTTTCGAGGTGGTCAGCTCCTCATTGGTTGATTGCAATTCTTCGTTGGCGGATTGCAATTCTTCATTGCTGAGCCTCAATTCTTCCTGCGAAGTCTGCATCTCAAGTCGGATGAGTTTGGCCTCGCTTCGGGCCTGAAGCAGCTCCCGTCCCAGGGCTTCCAGGTGGGAGGCGTTTTTCAGGTCCAGAGAAAGCGTCGCCGGAGTCGTCGCGGCCATGGAGTCCGGGACGTCCAAAAAGACGATCAGGACCATCCCCTTAAGCTCCGAAGGCTCCTCAACCGGGTGTATCACCACGTCGACGGCGTGTTTGCCGCTGTCTGTCCCCAGGCGGACGTTTTTTATGACGGATGATTTTTTCTCCCTGACCGCCTGGAGAAAGACCGTATCAAGCTTGAAGTGGAGATCGCCCCGGGCCATGGCGAAAACGTTCCAGTTCGCCTTGCCCGCCGCCGGTTCCAGATACCTCCCCGTACGTCCGCTGATATAGACGATGTCGCCCTTGTCCGTGGTCAGAACGGCCGCCGGGGCATAGTGTTGCAACAGCAGTTGTTCGGTCTGGGCCTGGATGTTGGGGACTGTCGCGGACTTCCGGGCGGGTTCGAGGGCAGGGGAGGAGGCGGCGCCGAAGGCGGCGGGAAACTCCACCTGGGGGGTGTTGGCGGCCGCCTCACAGCGCCTGTACAGCCGCAGCTTGTTCTCCAGGGGGGAAAACAGGTCGGTGAAGGTTCCCACTGTTTCCGCGCTGCCCAGAAACAGCGTGCCGCCGGGATTGAGGCTGTAATGAAACAGCGGCAGGAGTTTTTGTTGCAGCGAGTGGTCCAGGTAGATGAGCAGATTGCGGCAGATCAGGATGTCGAGCTTGGTGAAGGGCGGGTTCATGGTCACGTTGTGCGGGGCGAATATGACGGTCTCCCGTATCTCCGGCCCCACCTTGAAGCCATGCTCGACCTGGATGAAAAACCGGCTCAGACGCTCCCGGGAGACGTCCACGGCGATGTTTTCCGGATAGACGGCCGCCCGGGCCTTGTCGATGGCGTCCCGGTCCAGGTCCGTGGCGAAGATCAAAAGGGCGTGGCTGCGCGGCAGGTTGCACGCTTCCTGGGCCTCTTTGAAGACCATGGCCAGGGAATAGGCCTCCTCCCCGGTGGAGCAGCCCGGAACCCAGGCCCGCAGGGTCCCGCCCTCCGGCTGGGAGGCCAGAAGGGCCGGGATGACCGTGGTCTTCAGATATTCCCAGGCCAGGGGGTCCCGGAAAAAACTGGTCACCCCGATCAGAAGCTCCTTGAAAAGCAGCTCGATCTCCTGGCGGTTCTCCTGCAGAAACCGCACATAGGCGGGAATCTCGTCGATCTGGTGCAGACCCATGCGCCGTTCGATACGGCGATAGATGGTGCTTTTTTTGTACAGGGAAAAGTCATGCCCGGTCTGGGAGCGTAAAAGGATCAAGACCTTTTCCAGGGCGTTTTGGTCCTTGGCCTTTAAGGCGATAGCCGACGGGGCGGCCGGATGGGCGCGCGCGAGGTAGGCCAGAATCCTGCCGGGCAATTCCTCCACAGGGGCCACGACGTCCGCCAGCCCGGCGTCGATGGCGCTGCGCGGCATGCCGTCGAATTTGGCCGATCCCGGCGCCTGGACGAACGTCCCGCCGCCCTTTTCCTTGATGGACCCCAGGCCCAGCATGCCGTCAGAGCCCATGCCCGAAAGAATGACGCCGATGGCGGCGGGGCCGCGGTCGGCGGCAAGGGAGCGCAGGAAGAAGTCGATGGGCAGGCGAAGGCCCCGGGCCTGGGTCGGGGCGAACAGGTGCAGGGCGCCTTGCAGAATGGAGATGTCCGTGTTCGGGGCGATGACGTAGACATGCCCGGGCGCGATCCGCATGCCGTCCGCGACCTCGCAGACCGGCATATCCGTGGCCCGCTGCAGCAATTCGGCCAGTGCCCCCTTTTTGGTGGGGTCCATGTGCTGGACCACCACGAAGGCCAGGCCGGAGCCCGGGGGGACGTTGCGGAAATAAAGCTCCAGGGCCTCAAGCCCTCCGGCCGAGGCCCCGATGCCGATAACGGGAAAGCGCTCAGAGGGGACATCCTTTGCGGCATGCGCCGCCTCCGGGACCGTTTCGTTGGGCGATGCAGGAACTGACGTCGCGTACTGCTCGGGGTCTTCATTCATATATGTCATGGGCTTCCTGGCGGGACCACGTTTTTTGGAGAGACATGTTATGGATGGCCATGTTTTTACGAAACAGGATATGATGTGCATTCATGGATGTTCTTGCGTATGCAAAAAAGCACATCTTGGATTAATGATAAAGGACATACAAAAACAGTACCAGAAGTATGTCGCCGGTCAAGGCCAGTCGCACATGCTGCCAGAAATTCATTTCATATTTAATCGCCCTTGAATAAATCCTGCTGCATGCGCTTGAAAACGCACCAAATCCGTTCTGTGGGCGGCGGACTCGGGAAATCATGGACGCTGCCTGCAGGCAGACAGGCACGGCAGGGAGATGTCCGCAGCACCGCTATGGACACGGTGTGCTGCTAACGGGCCTGCGCGTTCTCCCGCCGCATGCGGGCGGCGGCCCTGTCCCGGGCCTGCGCCCGGCGGCATATGACCATTCGGTCACATGTGACCTCAGCAGCCGACGGCGCCGACTCCCGCCGACCGTGCAGGTCCGCGATCATCCCCGGCGGCGCGTGGCCGGTCCGGGTATGGAGGGGGCGGCGCCCGGCCAGTCAGGCGCGATACGCCCCGCCACGCTAGGAGGCCGTCTTGCGGATGCCAAGCTTGCGCATCCGGCCGCGCAGGGTGCTGCGATCCAGGCCCAGGATCTCGGCGGCGCTATGGCTTCCACCGACCTTCCACTTGGTCTGTTCCAGGATGCGGACAATGTAGTCCCGCTCGACAGACTCCAAGGTCTTGTTGGCGGCGTTTGAATCCGCCACGGGCAGGCTGCGGAGTTCGTCCACCAGACGCAGCTTCGGACCGGAGGAGACGATCACCCCGCGTTCCAGGACATTTTCCAGCTCCCGGACGTTTCCGGGCCAGGCGTACTGCTGCAAGGCCTGCATGACCGTCACCGGGACGATTTCAATGATCTTTCCCAGGCGTTTGGCTATCTTGTTGACAAAAAAGTTGACGAGAAGGGGGATGTCCTCCACGCGGTCCCGCAGCGGCGGCATGAGGATGGGGAAGATGTTCAGGCGGTACCATAGGTCGCCGCGAAACGTGCCCTTGCGCACCTCTTCCTCCAGATCCCGGTTGGTGGCGGCGATAATCCGGACATCGACCTTGATCGTCTGGGAGCTGCCCAGGCGCTCGAACTCGCCATTTTGCAGCACCTGGAGCAGCTTTGCCTGCAATTCCAGCGGGAGTTCGCCGATCTCGTCCAAAAACAGGGTGGCGTGGTTGGCGACCTCAAATCGGCCCAACCGCTTGGAAAGCGCCCCGGTGAAGGCGCCTTTTTCATGGCCGAAAAGTTCGCTCTCAATGAGATTCGCCGGCAACGCGGCGCAATTCATCTTGACCAGGGCGCGGTCCTTGCGCTGGCTCAGGCCGTGAATGGCCCTGGCCGCCAGTTCCTTGCCCGTTCCTGTTTCTCCGAGAATCAAGACATTGGTGTCCGTACCGGCTATCTGCTCGATCTTATAGAAAACGGAATTGAGCGCATTGCTTTGCCCGATAATATTTTCATGATTGTATTCGAGCTTTATCTCCTCTTTCAGATAGGCCCGCTCAATCTCCAGGAGTTGCTTGAGATGCTCGATTTCTGAAAGCGTGGACTCGGCGATCTGTTTTCTTTTGTCAGCCTCTTCCTTGGCGACGAGAAGCTCTGCGGTCCTTTCCGTAACGATGTCCTCAAGGTGCTTTTTATAGTCTTCACACTCGGTCACATCGTGTATGGCCAGAAATATCAATCGTATCACATCGTGGTTGTCGAATATTGTTCTGGCGTTTAGATGCAATATTTTATGCCCGACACCCTTGAAATCATGCTCTATGACAAAGTCATGGGAAATGAAATCCTTGGGGAGCGTCTTTTCGAATAGATGCGTAAGCCTTGGGATATTCCAGTCGCCGTCGCCAAGTTCATATATCAAGACGCCTTCCGCATCCTGCGGCGTGAGATGAAACATCTGATAAAAAGAGTGATTCGCTTTCACGATTTTGAGATCGGCATCAAGCAACACCAAGGGTTCAAGAATCGAACCCAGGATGTTGTCGAAAAAATGGACGAAGGTTTGCAGCCTTCGTCTGTCATGCAGGGGATATGTTGGCATTCGTCTCATTTCTCAAGTCATTTGGCGCGATGTGCGACGCATGCAGAAGCGCGGCGGTCTCCTGGCCCATGCCAGACCCATGCTGCGGCCCTGCCGAACTCTCCCAATCAGCGGGATCGGCCGCGCCGCCCGGCAGCGGGAGCGGCCGCGCCGCCCGGCAGCGGTCGCCCCCCAAAAACTCCCTGGATATGCAGCGCACGCACGCGGCGCAGTGCTCGTCACCCTCGTCCGTCAGACCTTTCCCAAAACGTTGCGCCCTCGTTGGCCCTTCGGTTTGTCCCGAATTCCCATCATAACGATCACGCCGTTTATGTCCGGAAAGAGCCACGGCTATCGGAAATCGCGTATCCGTCGCACAGTTTCGGGCGAACCGCTTTCCACATAGCATCATCATTATGAACATGTCTCCCCCTGGTCAAGACAATACCGTACCCAACGGCCGACGTGGCGCACAGGGGGAAACGCTTCAGTACGCGGGTCAGGGCGTGCGGCCACACCCGGAATAGGTGCTGGAGCAACTGGAGGCGCAGACATCGACGTCGTATTGCGACCTGTTGCTCGAACTGTCCCGGCAGGAGTTCATGCATTGCTGATATTGCTGCCGACAATGCTGTCTCGTTTCAACGCCGCCGGTTCCAGGCCGGTTGGGGCGCGTGGGCGCCGACGCTCCAGGGTTGAAGATGAGCTCATTTCCATCCCGGACGACATGCTGCCGGGCGACGCACGTCAAATTGCATTCCTTGCAGTCGCGATTGCAGATTGTGCTGGGATCTCCAGAGCCCACGTTCACGGTGCAGACAACCAATCCGTCAGGCCGTATGCATTCAAACGAGTTTGGCCCGGCGGCCAAGGAAATCTGGCTGAAGCACAGGCACATGATCGTTGCGGCGAAAAGAATCATTTTCATAGTATGTCATCCTTTGGACGTGAAGGGTATTCGTCCGGTTATGTAGCGTATACACGGAAATAAAGTGATCGCCTTACTGACCCTTGACCAGCATGTCGTTGCGGACGGACTGGACGCCGTTAATTCTCCGGGCCACTTGTATGGCCAAATTGATGTCATGCCGGGAACTGACAAATCCGCTCAACTGCACGATGCCCTTGAACGTTTCGACATTGATTTCAGCAGATTTCAAGGAGGGTTCCTGAAATATCGCTGACTTCACCTTGGTCGTGATGACGCTATCGTCAAAGTATTCCCCTGTTCCTTCCCTGGTGGATGTTGAGGCGCATCCGAGGATGAGGGCAAATGCGACGACAATGAGCAGCCCCGTGAGAATACGATTTCGTGGCATGACCTGTCTCCTTTCTCTGTGAATGGTGCTTTGTGCTATAGTGGCGTAAAAAGCGGCAGACCGTTTGTATGTCGCTGGCGGCCGCTACGTGAGCCTTCGAATCACACGTAAAAAGACAAGCAGGATCACGGCCCCAAGGGTGGCCACCAGTATCGACCCAAGGAGTCCCCCTACGCCGATGCTGGCGGAACTGAAAAGATATCCGCCGAGCACCGCGCCTAAAACGCCCACGCACAGGTCGCCCACAAGGCCGAAACCGCCGCCCTTCACCAGGACCCCGGCCAACCATCCGGCTATCAACCCGACGAGGAGAAACCAGAGGAGATCGTTCATGTCATAGCCTCATATGTCGATTGTTCTACAGATACATAACAGTCATGGGACTGTTATCCCGTTCCCGTTCACCGCCTCGTGGCGGGAGGCGATGCGTTTTTTAAAAACCGTCAGCGTCAACAATCGCCCAGGACATGGCCTTCACCGGAGTCACGCTGATGTCGCTGATGTCGCCGACCTTTTCGTTAGCTGCCATGCAGACATCCGTATCCAGGATGTCCTTTTTGATGCTCTATCCCATGGCGAGGACTTATATTTCCTCGCTGGTGATGCCGATTGCGCCTATAACGGGTGTGGCTTGAGCGAAGGCGACACCCGAAATGAGCGTAAGGGACAAGGTCGCAGCCACACAAAGTGTCTTCAAAGCAAACGTCATGATAATTCTCCTTCGGTAAAGTGGTTGGGCTGATATGGTGCTATATTCAGACCGGTTCCGGCCAAGATGCCAGCAGCATAATGTGTGATGATCCGCACGGATCGTCTCGATTCGCTAATACATTTCACGACGCAGCCTCTGCATCCCGCCCCATTGCTCAAATAATTGAGTCGAATGCGAGTCGATGTACGCTTTGTCTACAGGCCAGCCTTGCGAGGTGTCTGTGAAGACGACATATATCATTTTGTCGTTTGTCCCTTCCCCCCTGGGGTCGCTCGGGATGCCAACAGCTTCGGCCAGGGCTATGGATCCTTCACCAATCTTCCTGTCTGGGCCTACGTCCGCGAAGACGCAGCCCGACGACATGGATGTGTTCATGTTCACCACATAACCGAAGTCACCCATTGTAGCCGGAATCTGACTATTTCCAGGAAGAACGAAGAACGGTATTTCTTCAGAATTTACATATCGCGTCGGGTCGTTGTTCTCTTTTGTCGCGTCCTGCAAACTCGTCCCGGACACGTAGTACCCCGGAGCAGGATCCGTCGACACCTGAACAACAGGCTTGCCGCTTCGCTTGGTATTGTGAGTGACGATCCCCCACCAGTTGCCAGGTCGTCCCGCGTTTTCGAGGTTATTCAGTCCCTTTCCAGGGTGAGGATGGTACGCGGTGAACGCCCCATCAGCGTCGATATTCATTCCCGCCTTGAACACATAGACAGAGCCATTCTTCTTTGTTTGATATATTGAGGAGGTCCCGATGCGTTGTAAGAATATTTTCATCCCAGCGGGTATTGACAGACTCATGGTAACGCGACGTTCTTTACTGCTTTGGAAACCGAAACGAGGATCGCTGGAAAAGACTAATAGAACGCTTTTATTCATAGCCACATCAACAGTATGATCCATGTCCATGGATATTGACTGATGAGTCGCCAGGTCACTGGCAAATGACGCCGTGCTCACTAAAAATACGAATGCCGCACATATCGCTACGATCCATACTATGACGGACTTCATGCTGGTTTGATCTCGCAATGTGTAGAATCGTATTTCTTCTCCGTCTTTGAATTTTTCCATAATCGTTGCCTTATTTTGAACGCAATATGTTCACTGGGTAGTGAGCATGTGCTAAAATGATTTCAAAGTGCATTTCTCATTGACAAGTGTTTGTTCACATTCTGCATGTGTTGGCGTGATGCCTTATCAACTTTCAAGTGAATTATTGGTGTATAACAGTACACATCAAAAGAAGCGCGTTTCTTTGTGATAACTTGTATGTATTGAATCATATTGAATGTTAGTCATGACATGCGCTTTCCGTTTGCATGCCTCAATATTCTGTAAGCGTATTTTCAATACGGCCGAGTTTAACCTGTATTTTGCCGTACACAGTCTCGTCGTTGCCATCGAGCTCCATTTTTTTGTCCTTCACAAAAGATCCAACCCTATTTTTAATGATTCCCTTGATCTGGTGAACTTTACCAAACACAATCTTTTTCGTTCCTGACATGGCGTGATCTCCTCGCTGTTCAAGTCCAGATTCGGAATGTCTCTCGTGTGTATGCTCATGTTGAGAGTAAATTCACACTATATTTAGTTGCTGTAATGGTTTGCATTGCATGCAGTACGTATTTTCTTCGATAGTGATGTATTGTTAATTTTCAGTCGATCAACTGAGTTTTCGTCATTCTTGTCTTTTAGGGCACATCTTGAATTATTTGCAGCATGCGACGCTCGCTGTGAATTCCAAGGCAACATGGACAGATGCCTCCATCTTCACCTTATACATTTTCCGTACCGGGTCTTGTTGAGGCGGCATGATTTTACAACATGCTGGTTTCATGATTGATTTTTTGGGTTCGTCCTCGCCGCAGGTCGCCAATGAACCGCTTGGCAAGGTCATATTTGACCAAAGGTCATATATGGCGCTTATGCTTTTCGGGCATTGCAACTTCGGTCATGGTCTCTGACCGCTCGATTTCTGGTCTGCCCAGATCACGGGCGAGAGGTCATGCGCACAGAATTATTTGAAAAATGCAGCGTATTGCACAGAAGGACTAAACGGGTGAGGGAATCGACAGGGCCATATTTGACCCAGGCATAGGCAGCGGGCTGGCTTTTTGCGCGGCGATGTGGACGGTTCATTAACGCGGCTGGGGCTCAGGACCAGGCCTGACGTGACCATTCCCCCAAAAGGTATCCCATTTATGCGTTCGTGACTTCGGCCAAGGAGGTCGTGGTCATGAGGAAGATTCGATTCGGCGAGGTGCAGATCATCGGGATTCTCAAGCTGGCCGGACAATAGTTGATGCTTACGTGCGGGATATAGCGTGGGGCATGAAAAAAGGGCCTACGGATTTTCGTCCGTAAGCCCTTGATTTTGCTGGTTGCGGGGGCAGGATTTGAACCTGCGATCTTCGGGTTATGAGCCCGATGAGCTACCGTGCTGCTCCACCCCGCGTCATTGAAGAAGGGGAAGCTACGCCGCTTAATGAAACCTGTCAACACCATTTTTCGCGGACAGGCTTTTTTTCCGGCGGCGTCCCCGGAGGAGACTGGTCTCCCGGCCTGTCCCGGGCTGGCGGCGCCGTCGCGCGTCTCGACAAGCGCCCCCCCGCACGGCATATTCGCACCCGTCCGGATGACGGCCCAAAACACCCTGGCGGAAATATGTCCCTGCGTCTTGTCCTTTTCATCCTGGCCGTGTCCCTCCAGGCTGGTTTCGGCCTGGCCTGGGGGGCGGCTTTTTGGCGCGCCTCCCGGAAGGCTGGGGAAAGGGACACGGCTCCCCGGCCCGGACCGGGCGCCCGCTATCTGGGGCTGGCCGGGGCGGCGGCCGGGCTGGCCCACGCCGCCCTGGCCCGGGACCCTGTGTTTTTTGTCGGACAGGCCATGCTCCTGGTTCTGGTCTGGCGGTCGCTCGCCGTCGCGTTGCGCCCCACGCCGCTGTCGGCAGGGCCGCTGGACGCTGTCGATACTGGCGGGCGCAAGGCCTGCGGGGCCGGGCGGAAAGCCGGTTGACGGCCTGGGAGTTTGTGGCTATGAAGCGAAGTTCATCACAACACTTGGAGATTATGCATGAGCAAGATGACATATCAGCCGCACAAAACCCGGAGAAAGCGTACTCACGGATTTCTGGTCCGGTCCAGAACCAAGAACGGACAGGCCGTGCTGCGCCGCAGGCGGGCCAAGGGCCGCAAGCGCCTGGCCGCCTGATTTACCCTCCGGAGCACCGGCTGCGCCGACGCGGCCGGTTCACGGCCTGCTACGATTCGGGACGCAAATATTTCACCCGTCATTTCGTGGTGTTCGCCTTGTTGCGCCCGGCGGACGGCGTGTCCGCCCGGCTGGGGCTCACGGTCGGGAAAAAATGCGGCTGCGCCGTGGCGCGAAACCGCATCAAACGGGTGCTGCGGGAATTTTTCAGGCTGCACTGCGGCCGGATCGGGCTGCCGCTCGATCTGGTGATCGTGGCCAAAAAGACCGTAAGCGCCGTCGGGTTTTCCCTTGAGGCCGCCTGCCGCGAGCTCGATCCGCTCGTGGACCGGTTGCGCAAGGATTTCTCCCGCGCCACAGGGGCGTGACCGATGCCTGTCATGCGACGAATTGCCCTTTCGTGCATCCGCTTCTACCAGCTTGCGGTATCGCCCTGGCATCAGCCGTGCTGCCGCTTCGTGCCGTCCTGTTCCCGGTACGCCTACGAGGCCTATTCCCGGTTCGGCTTTTTTCGCGCCTCCTTTCTGACCCTCAGGCGTCTTGCGCGCTGTCATCCCTTCGGGGGGTACGGCTACGATCCGGTACCCGACGCCAAAGCGCCGGATGCGGACCCGGGCGACCCGGGCCGCGTCCCCACCTTATTCACCTTCACCGACGGAAACGATCATCATCATGGAAAACAAACGCGTCATGCTGGCCGTGGTCCTCTCCCTGGCGGTGCTTTTGGGATGGAATTTCCTGTTCCCGACACCCAAACCCGTCCCGCAGCCGACCCCGGCCGCTTCGACTGACGCCGCCTCGCCGGGCAAGGAGGCCCCGACCCCGGGGATGACGGCCCAGACGCCCGCGCCCCCCCTGACAGCCTTCGCCCCGGCCCCGGGACGCATGGTCACGGTCAAGACGCCGCGGTACACCGCAGTTTTCAACTCCCTGGGCGGCGTGCTGGATTCCTTCGCCCTCTCCGGTTTTCACCAGACCATCGCGACGGACTCGCCCCTGGTGAACCTCGTCAGCGATCTGTCCCGCCAGAAGGCCCCCCTGGGCCTGCTCATCAACGGACAGCCCACCTGGCAGGCCGCCCAGTGGTCCCTGGAGGGCGGCGACCTGGAGCTGACCCCGGGGCAAAGCGGCGCGCTCACCTTCGTCGGGCAGCTTGGCGACCTGCGCATCGAGCGCACCCTGACGTTTACGGCCGACGCGTATCTTTTCACCGAGAAGCTGGCCCTGACCAACGCCGCAGGCGCGCCGGTCAGCCTCAAGGTGGCCAACATCCTGTCCGTGGACAAGCTGTCGGAGAAGTCCGAGTCCTACAACGTGACCAAGGTGGCCTATTACGGCGATTCGGGCCTGCACGAGGTCACCGACATGAAGGACCTGGAGAAGGGCGTGGTGGCGGACAAGGCCATCACCTGGGCCGGGGTGGAGAGCAACTATTTCCTCATGGCCGGAGTGGCCCTGGAGCCCGGCTATCTGGCCAAGGCCAAGTTCGAGGACGGGGTGTACCGGGTGGCCATGGAGAAAGACGGCGTGGCCGTCACCGCCGGAAGCCGGGTGGAGTTGCCGTCGGCCTATTATCTTGGCCCCAAGGAGATGGACGATCTGTCCAAGGCCCCGGGGAATCTGGCCGCCTCCGTCAACTACGGCTGGTTCGACTTCATCGCCAAGCCCCTGCTGCTGATGCTCGACTTCCTGCACGGCTATGTGGGCAACTACGGCGTGGCCATCATCTTGTTGACCATCATCATCAAGATCGTCTTCTGGCCCCTGACCCACAAAAGCTACAAGTCCATGGACCAGTTGCGCAAATTGCAGCCGCTCATGGCCCAGATTCGCGAGAAGCACAAGGATGACCGGCAGCAGATGAACGAGGAGATGATGCGGCTGTATAAGACCTACAAGGTCAATCCGGCCGGGGGCTGCCTGCCCATGGTGGTTCAGATCCCGGTGTTCATCGGCCTGTATCAGGCCCTTTTGAACGCCATCGAACTCAGGCATGCCCCGTTTATCACCCACGTGCCCTTCACGGATATCATCTGGCTGGCCGATCTGTCCGTCAAGGACCCCTTCTACGTCACTCCCATCATCATGGGCGCGACCATGTTTTTGCAGCAGAAAATGACCCCGGCCCCCGGCGATCCGACCCAGGCCAAGATCATGCTGGCGCTTCCTGTCGTGTTCACCTTCATGTTCCTCAACTTCCCTTCGGGGTTGGTGGTGTACTGGCTGGTGAACAACGTCCTGTCCATCGCCCAGCAGTGGCACCTCATCAACAAGAGCAAGAAGGCCTGATCGCCGGACAACGCGCCCCCATGTACGCCCGGTCCGACTGACGCTGCGGACCGGGCGCTCTTCAAGGAGATCCCATGAGCGAGATGAAGACATTCAGCGGTAAAAACGTGGATGAGGCCATGGAGCAGGCCTGCCGTTTCTTCAAAACAGAACGGGAAAAGCTGGAGATCGAGATCATCACCGGCGGTTCTACCGGCATTTTCGGGCTGGTGGGCAAGAAAAAGGCCGAGATTAGGGCCAGACTGCGCGAGGAGATCAAGCTGCAGGCCGCGCCTGTGCCCCCCGCGAAGCCCGCCCCTGCGAAGCCCGCCCCGGCGTCGCGCGAACCCGAATCCGAGGCCGCACGCCCGGTCGCCGCCGTCACCCCCGAACCCGCTGCCGAACCCGAGGCCACGCAGTCGCAGGCGTCCGAATCCACGGCCGCCCCGGCCGAGGCCGCCGCCGAAGTCCCTGCCGCCACGCCGCGCCAGACGGAGGCCGCCGCCGCAGAGCGTCCTGCCGAACGCCGCAGGCCGCGCCAGGGCCAGCGTCAGGCCGCCCCCCGTGAGGGCGGTCGCGAGGGCGGTCGCGCCCCGCGTGAACCGCGCGAACCCCGTGAGCCGCGCGAAACCCGCGAGCCCCGTGAGCCGCGCGAGACCCGGGAGCCGCGCGAAACTCGCGAACCCCGTGAGACCCGCGAGCCTCGTGAACCGCGCGAGCCGCGCGAGGCCGGGCCGCCGGCCGGGCCGCTGACAGAGGAGTTGACGGCCATGGTGCGCGACATCATGGAGCATCTGCTTACGGGCATTCTGGAGACGGCGCCCGAGATGGAGATCAGCGGCGACGCCGAGCGGGTGACGGTGCTGGTTTTGGACGAGGAGAATTCCGGGCTTTTGATCGGCCGCGAGGGCCAGACCCTGGCCTCCCTGCAGTACCTCGTCAACCGCATCGTGGCCAGGCGCCACCCCGATCCCGTGCGTGTCCAGATCAACACCGGCGAATACCGGGAGCGCCAGGACGACAACCTGCGCAAGATGGCCATCTATCTGGCGGACAAGGCCAAGTCCCTGGGGCGGCCCCAGAGCACCAAGCCGCTTTCGTCGTACCACCGCCGGGTGGTGCATCTGGCCCTGCAGGAGGACGACACCGTCCAGACCCGCAGCAAGGGCGACGGACCGCTCAAACGGGTCATCATCGTGCCGCGCCAGGCCCGTCCCGGAAATGGGGCGGAACGGTCCGACCGGGCCGGATAGCCTTGGAGTTCCGTCCGCATTTTCGGCGGACGTCAGTGCGCCGGGGCGTTTATGTGTGCCGGAAACGCCCCGGTTTCCCACTCATTATTCGTTTCCCGCTGCGCGGGCGGCCTGTTGGTTGCGGCCTGAAAAACCCGCAGGCGCAGGCGCCGCATGGCCCAGGGGCAACCGGCCGAACCCGGGCGATTTCCGGAGGACGACGTGCGTTCGCAAGAGTTTCGGGCCGATATCCTGCTGCTTCTGACCGCGCTCATCTGGGGCCTGGCCTTCGTGGCCCAGCGCCTGGGCATGGACCATGTGGGGCCGTTCACCTTCAACGGGGTGCGCTTTCTGCTTGGGGCGTCGGCGCTTTTGCCCCTGGCCCTGCGCAGCCGACGCAATCCCGACCCCTCGGATTTTCTGCGCCGCACGCACGGCACAGTGGGACTGTGGGGCGGGCTTTTGGCCGGAACGGCGCTTTTCGCCGGGGCCAGCCTGCAGCAGGTGGGGATGGTGTACACCACGGCGGGCAAGGCCGGGTTCATCACCGGACTGTACGTGGTCATCGTCCCCATGATCGGACTTTTCTTTCGGCAGCGGGCCTGCCTCGGGGACTGGATCGGCGCGGTCATGGCCGCCGTCGGTCTGTATTTCTTGTCGGTGACCGAGGACCTGACCATGTCCTTCGGGGATTTCCTGGAGCTTACGGGGGCGGTGTTCTGGGCCGGACACGTGTGTCTTATCGGCTGGCTGTCGCCGCGCATGCGGGCCACGCAACTGGCCTGCGTCCAGTACGCCGTCTGCGGGGCGTTAAGCCTGGGCGTCGCCTTTTGCGCGGAGAACATCACCGTGGACGGGCTTTCCGGGGCGCTTTATCCCATTCTCTACGGCGGCCTGTTGTCCGTGGGGCTGGCCTATACGCTGCAGGTGGTGGCCCAAAGGGACGCCAAACCGTCCCATGCCGCCATACTCCTGAGCCTTGAAGCCGTGTTTGCGGCCCTGGCCGGATGGGCGATCCTGGACGAGTCCATGGCCGGGCGGGGGCTTTTCGGCTGCGCCCTGATGCTTGCCGGCATGATGGCCTCCCAATTGTGGCCGCGTGGCCAAAAAGTCGCCGCCGCGTCCTGAGGACCGTCGGAAAAGCCAAGAAAAAACGCCGCCAGGGGGAGCCCGGGCGGCGTTTCGTTGCATGTGGCGGGGGGCGGCCTACAGACGGCCGTCTTTTTCGCGTTCCTTGGCCTGGTCGAAGTCGATGCGCAACTGCTTTTTCTTGCGCTCGCGGACCTGGAAGGTCAGCTTGGCGCCGAGATAGAAACAGACCACGATGGCCATGGCCCAGACGATGTAGGAGAGCACGGACATGTCCTCACGTTGGCGGGTTTCCGGCGCCGGGAAGGACGCAGGGGCGGCGCCCCGGGCGGCTACGAGGACGGATCGCTCGATGGCCCTGTTCATCCGGCGCGGCGGGTGCGCTCCGTAAAAGATGGCCTGCGCCCGTGCCTACGCCTTCCGGCGCGGCGGGCGCCTGGACACGGCAGGCCTCCAGGGCGCCGGGCCGCATCGGGCCTTCAGACTGAGGGGGCTGGCCGGTCGCCGCAGCGCCGTGGGCGCGACGGATGGGTTCGGCGGGGCGCGGCCCTAGCCGCCGGCCTTGCACAGGTTCTCCTTGCGGGCGGTCTCCAGCAATTCGCAGTCCCCCAGGGAGCACGCCTTCTGGTAGTCGTCGCACATGGGGCCGTACTGCTTGAGATGGAAGTAGGTATAGCCGCGTCCCTTGTAGTAGTCGGCCTCTTTGGGGCCAAGGGAGATGGCCTTGTTGTAGTCGGCGATGGCCTTGTCGAACTGTCCGTCCCGGGTGCGGCTTAGGCCCCGCATGGAATAGGCCAGGGCGAAGGACGCGTTGCGTTCGATGGCCTGGGTGTAGTCCTCGATGGCCCGGGTATAGAGCTTCATGTAGTAGAAGGCATGGCCCCGGCTGGCGTAGTAGTCGGCCCGGTTGGGGTTGAGCTTGATGGCCCGGTCGAACTGCTCGATGGCCTTTTGGTACTTGTTCTGCTTGCCCAGTTCGTTGCCCTTCTCGAAATAGCCCTCGGCATCGGTCGGAGAGCCGGACTCGGGTTCCGCCGTGGCGGGTTCGGGGGCGGCGGCCGGGGCCTGGGCCGCCGGGGTCTCCGTCTCGGCCGGGGCCTGGGGGAGATCTGCGGCGTCGCGGTCGGCGGCGGGCGGCGTGGCCCGGGCCGGGGCGTCCGCAGGGGGCGAAACGGCCTGTCCGGCGGGGATGGACAGCAGGGTTCCGGTCTTGACCTTGCCGGAGGCGGCGGCGGGGTTGATGCGCTGGATGGCCGCGATGGTCGTGCCGTACTTGGCGGCGATGGCGGCCAGGGTCTCGCCGCGCTTGACCGTGTGTTTCACGGCGGCGGCCTCATCCTTTTTCGGCTCGGCCTTTTCGGTCCTGGCTTCGGCCTTTTCGGCCTTGGCCGGGGCCGCCCCCGGGGCCTTCAACACCTGCCCCACCCTGAGTTTGCGGGGGTCGAGGTTGTCGTTGGCCTTGAGCAGCTCGGGAACGGAGATGCCCATCTTGGCCGCAATGGTCTGGGGGGTGTCGCCCTTTTGCACGGTGTAGGACCCGGCGGCGGCGGCCGGGGATTTGTCGGCCGGGGCCTTGTCTGCCGGGGCCTTGTCTGCCTTGGTCTTGTCGTCGCTTTTGGCCTTGTCGTCGGGCTTGGCCTTGTCCTGGGTCTCGGCGGGTTTTTTGGGCGCCTTATCCTCGGGGCGGGATTTGGCGTCGCCTGCAGGCTGGGATTTGCCGCCAGGGATGGTGAGTTCCTGGCCGACGCGCATCTTGCGCGGATCAAGTCCGGGGTTGGCTTTGAGGAGTTCCTGGGTGGTCAGGCCATGCTTCTGGGCGATGTTGCCCGGCGTGTCGCCGGACTGGACCGAATAGGCGTGAACTGGGTCGGAAGAAAGGATTGATACAACGAAAAGAAGGGGTAAGACAAAGAGAGAATATAAGACAATTCGATGAGTTAAGGGCATATGTCCACCTTGGTGAAAGCGAGGAGTTCAATTCGAGTGCAAGCCAAAATCGACGTGTTTAAGGTGGCGACAGTAGACGTTTACGGACAAAGGGGCAACTTTTTTTGACGGTATGTGATTCCAGGGGGTTAAGGGATAATAACAGGGAATAGCCCCGGGAAATCCCTGTCGTGGGGGGGGGCGGCCGTCCGGCCCGGTCAACGCATGGCGAACCTTGCCGGGACCGCCCGGACAGGATATGGTTCCTGTGGGAGCGTCGAAACCCTCTAAGCAAAGCGAGCTGCATTATGGCACTGGTCGTCAAGGTTCACGGCGACATTGATCAGGTCCTGTTCACCACATTGCAAAAGACGTTTGTGTCCAAGGTGTTCAGGCACTGTTGGGGAAAAAACAACACCCCGTATTTCGCAGGCAACTGCTTCAGGGGGGTGCTCTATTTCGACGAAAAGATGGCGGCTGCCTTCGCCAGGGACTCGGGGCTGGCCTGGAACGGCTGGCTGGCCCTGCCCAAGCATCGCCATGTGATCGCGGCGGTCTATGAAAGCGGCCTGGAGTTTATCGTGCAGGCAAACGGACCTGAGATGGCCCTTGGCCCCTCGTCCATCGGGATGCGCCAGGAGTCCCTGCCTTTTGCGGCGGTGGCCGGGAAGATCGGGCCGGATGAGGTCGGGGCGCTTTTGGGGTCCGTGGATAAGGGGTCCATGGTCTTTACCCTCACGGATTTCACCGGGGATTTTCGACCCGACAAGCTGACGGCCGTGGTCACCCGGCTCGATGAATTCTCTTTCGAGGACGCCCTGCTCACAGGCCTTTGCTACGACGGCCGGGAGATGTCCATGGAGATGGGCGACAGCCGGGGCATGAGCATGATCGATCCGGTCCTGCTTGGGGCCGACGGCAGCCGACTTGATATGTATGACTTCACGGCCTAGGCGTGACGCTTTTCACTTGAAATACTGACCCGGCAGGGTACAAGTCCGTAAGCGGACCAGCCGCCGAGCCAGCCGCGCCGTCACGGCGCGGCGCAGGCCTGGCGCCGGAAATCACCCCAAGGACCATACGGTCATGAAAACGATCCTGGTCATTGACGACGACGAAACCATCCGCAGCGTCCTGCGGCTGTATCTCGAAGGGGCGGGGCATACGGTCCTTGAGGCCACGGACGGCAAGGCCGGGATGCGGCTTTTTTACGCCCATCCCGTGGATATGGTCATCCTGGACATATTCATGCCCGAAAAAGACGGCATCGAGACCATCCAGGAGATACGCGAGGCCGGAAACTGCAAGGTGCTGGCCATCTCCGGCGGCTCTCCCACCATGGGCATGGATTTTTTGCACCACGCCAAGGCCTTCGGGGCCAACGACATCCTGGTCAAACCCTTTAGCGAGGGCGAACTGGTGGATGCCGTGGGGCGGCTTACGGCGGACTGAGGCCGTCGCCGTCCTTGTCTGTCCCGGGGCCTTTTTGCGCCAGGGGATCAAACCGCAGGGCGAGTCCCGTAATCGCCGTCGCCGCCTCATCCACGAAGGCCAGCACCTCCTCCCGCCGCCCCGGGGCGAACAGCAGCCGGACCACGGCCGCATGGCGGTCCACCACGGTCATGCAGGCCAGATGCCCGTATCCCTCCAAAAGAAATCGGAAAAGTCCCACCTCGGACCCAGGCAGCGACAGGTACAGTCGCTGCGACTCCCGGGGCGGCAGGTACGGCGGACGCCGCCGCAGCCGTTTCACAGGACCTCGCACCCGTCTTCGGTGATCAGCACCATATATTCCCAGCGCACCCCGCCCCAGGCCGGGTCATAAAGACCGGGCTCCACCGTGACCACCATGCCCGGGGCGAGGCGGCCCTCGGCGTAGGGGCTCAGGCTCGGGTATTCGTGGGTCTCAAGGCCGATGCCGTGCCCCAGGGAGTGGGTGAAGGCCGCGTCCACCCCGTGGGCCGCGAAGGCGTTTTTGGCCAACGAGTAAGCGTCGCGGTAGGAAAGGCCCGGCCGCAACGCGGCCAGGGCCGCGTTCTGGGCCTCCTGCACCATGTCCAGGGTGCGCCGGAAGCGCTCCGACGGCGAGGCGCCCACCCAGAAGGTCCGGGTCTGGTCCGAGCAGTAGCCGTCCAGACGGCCGCCCACATCCACCAGCACCAGGCTGGCGTCCGTGGCCGCCCGGTCCCCGGGGACGGCGTGGGGCAGGGCGGCGTTCTCATCCACGGCCACGATGGACGGGAAGGAGAGTTCGCTGGCCCCGAACTTCCGGAAGAGCTTCTCGATTTCCCAGGCGGCGGCGCATTCCGTCATGCCGGGGACCAGCATCTCCGGCAGGGCGGCCATGACGGCATGGTTGACGGCGCAGGAGCGGCGCAACAGCCCGATCTCGAAGGGGTCCTTGTACAGGCGCAGGTTCTCCACAAAACCCGAGCAGGGTGCAAGCTCGACATGCTCCGCGAGCAGGGCGTGGGTGTCATAGGACAGGCTCTTGGCCTCGAACAGGATGCGGCTGACGCCCCTGCCCTTGAAGAAATCGGCCATGGCCTGATAGCGGTTGGCGGAATAGATGAAGATGTCGTCCTCGGTCCACACCCGTCTGGCGGCGTCCTTGAAGCGGGCGTCGGTCAGAAGGATGTCCGGCCCGTCCCGGGTGATGAGCAGCATGCCCGAGGATTCGTTGCACTGGGCGTCGTGCAGTTCGAAGCCGCTTAGGTAGTAGCGGTTGGCGGCATGGGAGACGAGCAGGGCCTCATGTCCGGCTGCGGCGAGGGCCTGGCGCAGGCGCTGCCTCCGGTCGGCGTATAGGGGAATGGCGTCGGGTGCGTTTTGCATGGCGGGATTTAGCCGCATGTCGGCCCGGGCGTCAACGCCCTGGGATGGATTCCCCGGAAAAATGGCTGGTTACGACAGCCGGTAGGTGGCCTCCGGGGTTCCCATGACCACGCGGTCGGCCCACTCCGCCCCCTGCATCACCGAATGGTCCATGTTGCCCACCTCGTACTTGAAGCCGCCGAAGCGGCCCCGGGAATAGATGTCCAGGGCCTCAAGCGCGGGTTGGATCACGGCCAGGGCGCCGTCCCGGGAAAGGCACGGGATGGGATAGGCGTAGTCCAGGCGGGCCTGCCAGGTGGAGACCACCCGCTCCCGCTCCCCCGTGTCGAGCATCCCGGCCGCGGCCAGCCCGTCCACGGCCCGGTCCACATGGTCGGCCTCGTTTTCGGGCTTGTAGCCGGAAAACGAGATCTCGGTCATGAGCGCCCGGCAGCGGGGGGTCGCGCCGTCAGGGGCGGGGGTGTTGTTGTAGGAATAGTTGTGGAAATTGGTGACCCGGTAGAAGGGGCAGTCGGACTCGGGGAAATACATCCAGCACTTGGAGTCCGGGCGGTGGCCGTCGATGCCGATTCCGGCGATGAGCGCGCCGTTGTGCTTGAGCATCAAGGCGGCCTCCCGGACGGCGTCCGGCAGTCCCGCCGCCACGTCGGCGACGAAGCGGTCCAGGGGCATGGTGGTCAAAAGCCGCTCATAGGTCACGGTCAGCCCGGCGGCGGTGCGCAGGGTCTTTGCGGCCGGGTCCACAGCCACGGTCTGCTGGCCGAGCAGCACCCGGTCCGCGAAGCGGGCGGCCAGGCGGCGATAGATCTCGCCGGTGCCGCCGGTGAGGGGGAAGGCGAAGGTCCGGTTGGGTCCCCAGGACACGTCGTCTTTGGACAGCAGGATGTTTTCCAGAACCCGGGCCACGTCCACCACGCTCACCCGTTCGCCGATCCAGCGGTGGGACATGGTCTCGGCGGGATGGGCCCAGACCTTGAAGTTGTAGGGCAGCATGAACAGCCGGGCGATGCCCGCGCCGAAGCTTTTGTCGATCCATTCCCGGAAGTGGGCGGGGGGCGCGTCGCCGTGCGGGCCGCCGAAGACGTCGAGAAGGCCCCTGACGCATTCCCAGACCATCTCGGGCGGCAGGCGGCGGATGTTGTTCTGGAAGGGATAGGGCACCCAGGTCCCGGCCATGCGGATCCAGGCCTCGCGCTGATGCGTCAGGACGTGGTCGCCCAAAAGCTCGTCCAGCAGGCGGTCGAAGCGCTCGTAGTGGGAGAAGACCACGTGCCCGCCCAGGTCCCAGGTGAACCCGGCCGGGTCCGTGAAGCTGGCCGACAGGCCGCCCACGTGATCGTTTCGCTCCAGAACCAGGAAATCGTTTTCGCCCAGTTCGCGCAGCCGGTCCGCCGCGCCGAGTCCGGTGGGTCCGGCCCCGATGATCAGATGTTTGACGTGCACGGCGTCCTCCGCACAGGGTTTGCGGCGAAAATGCAGGAAACGTGCCGGATATGGGGTGCGTCGGAGATGCGGAGGGGACAAGCGTAGCGAATACAAATCCTGCACCCCTGGCGGCCCGTAGCCGCCCGAAACGGGCCACCCGGGGGATGCGGCGTCACGACGGTCCGCGTGCGGCGTCGCAACGGAGAAAGAGTCTTACCAGGCGGGGCGTCTGGGCTTCGGATCGCGGGGCTTGGCCTCGTTGACCTTCAGGCTGCGACCTTCGAAATCCTTACCGTTAAGGGCCTCGATGGCCGCATCGGCCTCGGCGTCGTCATCCATCTCCACAAATCCGAAGCCGCGCGGCTTGCCGGTCTCGCGGTCGGAGATGAGTTTGACGGAGGCGACGGCGCCGTACTGGGCGAAAAGATCACGGATGTTGTCTTCAGAGGACCGGAAGGGCAGATTGCCGACATAAATATTCTTGGACATGAGTGAGAGACTCCCTTTTCTCAAGGCTGGATCAGAAATCCACAGACAAAGGGCCTCACGCTGGTATCGCGTCGCAACGTCGCCTCGCGGCCTGGCGGCTTACGGTCGTGGGACTCCGTTTTTTGCGTCGGAAGATGCACGCGGCGGGCGGCCTTATCGTCGTGGATGTCTGAAGGATCGGCTCGCGCACAAGACCGTCCGACGTTCCGCGACCACCGGGAAGACGATACGATCTTTCGCGAACGATTCACCTGTAACGCAAAGGAGAAGGGGGATCAAGGAATTTGTGCGACAATATGGCCCGTCACGGTTTTTTATTTTGACGTGGCGACGTGGACCGTCCGCACGAGAGAGGCCTGGATAACAAACCTCCATTGCGTGGGGCGGGCGGGGCCTTCAAAGGTCCGCAGCGCGGGAAGTCCTGCGCGGTACGCGATGAAGATCAATCGCAGTAGCGTGTCCATGGCGCAAAAAAACATGCCCGGCCAGGGGGGGACATCCGCAATACTGCATGCGGCATAAGACGCGTCGCATCCGGACCGTTTTCCACCGGTCCCGGGGCTTGGCCCGGCGCCCGGGGGGGATGCTTGTTTTTCCTGCCGAAATGGAGAATGTTCCGGTCCGGTGGCGAAAAACTGGACCGCAGGCGCGGCCCGAACAAGAGGAGGATGACGCTACGGTGGACAGTCGACGCATGGTCTGGATCGGGCGGCATCCCCTGGACGCGGGCATGCGCGCCGTGTGCCCCGGGCTGGTGGTGCTGCCGCTTGAGCCGCCCCAGGTGCTGTCGTATGACGACGTGGTCCGGTTGGCCGGGTTCGCCCCGGAGGCGGTCGTCTATTCCGACAAGTCCGGTCCGCCGCCTTTTACCGACATCGAGCGCTTCCCCTGCCTGACGGTTTTCTACTGCGTGGACAGCCACATCCACGCCTGGTACCCGGACTATGCCCGGGCCTTTGACCTGTGCGCGGTGAGCCTTCGGGACCACCTGCCCCTATTCGCCTCGCGCCTGGGGCCAAAGCGGGTGATGTGGCTGCCGCCCTTTCCCCGCCAGGATGACCGGCCGCTTCCGGCCGAGAAACGCCACGACATGATCTTTGTGGGCAAGGTCGATCCGGCCCTGACCCCCGGGCGGCACGCCTTTCTGGCCGAGCTTTTGCGTCTGCTGCCCGGCCTGCACGTCGCCACGGGCAACTACCGTGAGCTTTTTCCCACTGGGCGGCTGGTGCTCAACGTGGCCGAGGGCGGCGATCTCAATTTCCGGGTCTTCGAGGCCCTGGCCTGCGGGGCGTGCCTTGTGACCCCCGAGGTGGGCCACGGCCAGTCCGAGCTTTTCACCCCAGGCGAGCATCTTTTCACCTATCCATCCATGGACGCGCCCGCCGTGGCCGCCCTGGCCGCCGAACTTCTGGCCGACGAACCCCGGCGACGCCGTGTGGCGCAGGCTGGCGAGGCCCTGGTGCGGGCGTCGCACCGCCCGGAACACCGGGCGCAATCCCTGCTCGATTTCATCCGAAGCCACGAACCCTTCGCATCCCTGGTCGCGGCCCGTCAGCTAAACGCCCCGGCCCTTTTCGAAAGCGTTCTTAGGCCCCTGTACCTGCACTGGGCCGAGGCCCTGCGGCCCGATCCGGCCGCCCGGGTCTTCCTGGAGATGGGGCGGCGGGGCGCGGGCGCGTAGGGAAGGCCTCCGGCGGCCAGGGGGAAACTTTTTTGCAAAAAAGTTTCCCCCTGGACCCCCTTCCAAAAACTCTGGCGCGCTTCGCGTCCGCGTGCGGGAGACCGCATGTTCTCCGGCCGATCTGACTTTCGCTGGCGTTATTTCCGGAAAAGCTCTGCTTTTCCGGAAATAACGCCAGCGATGCCAGGGGGTCCGGGGGAAATGATTTCCCCCGGGCGGGGTCCGGGGCGGCAAGCCCCGGATTTCCCGTCGGGTTGTAGTGCTAGGCTCGGGGGGAATCCGGCAGGCCCACGCTCCAGGGCAGGGCCGCCAGGGGACGGTAGCCTTGGTTCCGGGCCAGCATCTCCAGAGGCAGCATGGCCAGGGCGGCCACATCCGGATGGGGGATGTGGATCATGTCCGTGGTGTCCAGGCAGGGCACATACGTCGTGCACTCCTGGCATAGGTCCACCCGTTCGTAGGGACGTTCGGGACTGTGCAGAAACGACAGCCGTGAGGGCTCCTCGTTGCCGCAGCCCGGGCAGGAAATCCGCTTATAGCGCCACCAGGTGGCGCAGTCGGCGCAGCGCAGAAAACGTGGACCGCCGTGCCCGGTGATGTACTCCGCATCGTCGCGGACCTTTTTGAACCACGAAAAATCCGGGTGTCCGCCGCACGTCGGGCACGTCGTGCACCGCCAGGGCAGCTCCGCGATCAGCGGGGACAACGACTCGGCCTGACGCCGCAGCAGCGGCCGCACGATCTCCCGGGCCAAAAAGACGGCTGCGTCCGGGGCCACGCCCAGAACCGGTTCGCTGCGGCCGCCGCAGGCTGCGCCTTCAAGCTCCTCCGCCGCGCGTCCGGAATCGGCCTCCACAGCCCGGGCCAGAATTCCGATCTCGGGCCCAAGGCCGGGAAAACACGTGGCCATGATCGGCAAAAGCCGCCGGGCCGCCCCGGGAATGGCCGGGGATGCGTTCTGAAACCCGGCTTCGGCCAGAAGCGGCCTGCCCTGGCAGAAGACCTCCGGGTCGAAGGCGGTTGGCTCGCCGGAAAAGCCCGGGGCGTCGGCCTGGACTTCCGCCTGTTCGGCCAGAAGCGGGACAAAGGCGTCCAGGAGCGGGGTCAGGGAGGCGACCTCGCGGCCCAGGCGGGCGGCGTCGGCGCGGATGGTCCGCGAGGCCTCGCAGCCGGATGAACAGTCGGACGTCATAGGCTTCTCCTGAAAAAATTGGGTGAAACACGCGGGCGCGCCGTTTCTGGAGGCGTTCGCACACAGCCTGTCCCCGTTATGGGATTCCAAAGGGCGTAAGTCCTCCCGCCGCCGGAGGCTTGGCTTCCCCTCACGTTATTTCGCGAAGTCCCCGCGCGGACGCTCCCGAGGGTTTGGGCGTCCGCGCGGGGGGATGGAGGAGCCCGCTCTTAGCCGGAGATGGAGCGGGTAATACCCCGGATCGGCGAGAAGGCCTTGGCCAGGAATTGTTGGCGCGTCAGCGGCGAAGGTGCCTGGGCCATGGCGTTTTTCCAGTACTTTTTCGGGTCGTCAGCCACCAGATAGATCACGGCCACGTCCTTGGGATTTAGGAGCTGGGCCTTGGGCGCGGTTTTTTTGACCTCGGCCAGCCGGGTCTGGGCGAGAGCGAGCATCTCCTCGCGGCTGCCGAAGTTCATGGCCCCCATGGCGCAGCTTTTCACGCACATGGGCAGCATGTTGGCCTTCACCCGGTCGATGCACATGTCGCACTTGACCAGGGCCTTGGTGTCCGGATTCTGGCGCGGGATGTCGTAGGGACAGGCCCCACGGATGACGTCGAAGTCTTCCTTGGCGGTCTTGTCGGTATAGATGACGGCCCCGGTGTCGGGGTCCTGGATGATGGCCTCGGGGTCCGAGGCGGCCATCTTGCACGGGGCGTCCAGGCAGTGGCGGCACTGGTCCGGGAAGAAATACCAGGACACCACGCCGTTATCGAGGTGCTCGCTGAAACGCACCAGTTTGTAGTTGAAGGGGGTCAGATCGGGAGGATTCTGATGCGTGCCGGTCTGCTTGGTGGCCACCGGCGGCAGATTCTTCCATTCCTTGCAGGCCACCTGGCATCCCCGGCAGGCCGTGCACCGTGTGGTATCGATAAGAAACGCCTTGGGCATTTCGCTTCTCCTTGGCTTGCGTGGCGGGGCGGTTTTCACCGCCCCGGGTTGCGTCATGCGGCGTCGTCGCGCCTTACAGCTCGGTCACCTTCTCCGCCTTGCGCAGGTTGACCAGGCAGGCCTTGTATTCCGGGATGGTGGTGTTGGGGTCGCCGATGGAGACCGTCAGCCGGTTGATCGAGTCGCCGCACTTGGGCTTGGTCCAGCCGAAGGCAAACGGCATGCCCACCAGATGCAGGGTCTTTCCGGCCACCGTAAAGGGCCGGATGCGCACCGTGACCATGGCCACGGCCTGGCATGTGCCGCGCAGGCTCTCCACGTCCACCACGTCTCCGTTTGCGATGCCCTTTTCCTTGGCCAGTTCGTGGCTCATCTCGATGTACTGCTGGGGCTCGGCCTCAAGCAGGGCCGGGCCGTTCCTCGTCTCGGAGCCGGAACACCAGTGCTCGGTGAGGCTGTAGGTGGTGAGCACGATGGGGAACCGGGGGTCGGCGTTTTTGGCCAACTTGTCCATGTCGCTTTCAATGACCTTCATGCAGGGGTTGTTCATCTGCTTGGAGAAGGGGTTGACCACAAGGGGCGTCTCGGCCGGTTCGTAGTGTTCGGGGAAGGGGCCGTCCTCACGGCCGGGGCCGTAGAGCTGGGAGCGGCCTTCGGTGGTCATGATGAAGGGATAGGTTCCCTTGTCCATGGCCATGGGCGGGGCCGCGCCGTCGGGCACATCGCCCACCCACTTGCCGTCTTCCCAGGCGATGACCACCTTTTCAGGATTGTAGGGCTTGCCGTTTGGGTCCACCGAGGCCCGGTTGTAGAGCACGCGGCGGTTCATGGGCCAGGCCCAGGCGAAGCCCGGGAACATGGCGATCTTGGCCTGCATGGGGGTCTGGGTCAGGTCGCGGCGCTTGGCCAGATTGCCGGCCTCGGGGTAGCCGCCGCAGTAGACCCAGCACAGGCTGACGGTGGAGCCGTCGTCGGCCAGTTGGGCGAAGCCCGGCACCTGCTGGCCCTTTTTATATTCCTTGTCCCCGATTTTGACGTCTTTGGTGAACCAGCCGTTGCACTTCTTGGCCACGGCGTCGGCGTCGAAGGTCTCGGGAAAGTCCTGCTTCAGGATGGGGTCGGGGAACGTGCCGCCCTTGGCGTACAGCGCCCGCACCCGGTTCATGATCTCCACGAACATCTCGCCCATGTTGCGGCTTTGCCCCAGGGGCTCGACGGCCTTGTAGTGCCACATGTGCCAGCGGCCGCTGTTGGAGATGGTGCCGTCCTTTTCCGCCCGGTAGGCCGAGGGCAGAAGGAACACCTCGGTCTTGACGTTTTTGGGATCGAATCCCGGGGCATGCCAGTTGTCCGTGGTTTCGTTGTGGAAGACCTCGCCCAGGACCAGCCAGTCCAGGGAGTTGAGGGCCTTTCTGACCTTGTGGGTGTTGGGGATGCTTTGGGCCGGGTTGTGGCCGAAGATCGTCCCGCCCTTGATCTGGCCCTTGTACATGCGGTCGAAGATGTAGAGGTGTGAGCAGTCCATGCCTGGGTCCAGTTTGGGCACAAGGGAATAGCAAAAGCCGTTTTCCTTGGTGGCGTTGTCCCCGTACCAGGCCTTGAGCAGCGACACGATGTATTTGGGCCGGTTGCCCCACCAGTTGACGCTCTTGGGATCCTTGGTCGCCGGGGTCTGGGATTTGATGTAGTCTTCCACGGTCTGGTAGTTGGCCGTGGGGGTGTTGTGATAGCCCGGCAGATAGCCGTAAAGCAGGGCGTGGTCCGTGGTGCCCTGGACGTTGGGTTCGCCGCGCAGGGCGTTGATGCCGCCGCCGGCGATGCCGATGTTGCCCAGAAGGAGCTGCACCATGGCCGAGAGCCGGATGTTTTGCACGCCCACGCTGTGCTGGGTCCAGCCCAGGGCGTAGATCACGGTTCCGGCCTTGTCCGGGCGGCCGGTGGCCGTATATGCGTCGTAGACCCGCAGGATGTCCTTTTCGGACACGCCGGTGACCGAGGACACGGTCTTGGTATCGTACCGGTCGTAGTGCTTTTTGAGCAGGTTGTAGACGCAGCGCGGGTGCTTGAGGGTGGTGTCGCGTTTGGGCAGGCCCGTCTCGTCTTTTTCGAAGGCCCAGGCGGACTTGTCGTATTTCTTCGTTTTGGGATCGAAGCCGGAGAACAGGCCGTCGTTGAAGGAGAACTTTTCGCCCACGATGAACGAGGCGTTGGTGTACTCCATCATGTACTCTTCAAAGTACTTCTTCTTCTCCAGGATGTACTTCACCATGCCGCCCAGAAAGGCGATGTCCGTGCCGGAGCGGATGGGCACATGGAAGGTGCTGCGGGCCGAGGTGCGCGAGAACTTGGGGTCCACATGGACCACCACCGCGCCCTTCTCCTTGGCCTTTATCACCCACTTAAAGGTCATGGGATGGTGCTCGGCGCAGTTGGAGCCCATGATCAGGATGGCGTCGGCGTTGCCGATGTCGGTGTAGTGGTTGGTCATGGCCCCGCGCCCGAAGGATTCGGCCAGGGCCGGGACGGTGGAGCTGTGGCAGATGCGGGCCTGATGGTCGAAATGCACGATGCCCAAGGCCCGGACCATCTGGTGCAGCACGGCGGCCTCTTCGTTGGAGACCTGGGAGGAGCCCAGGTGGAACATGGACTCCACCCGGTTGACCACCTGACCGGCGGCGTTTTTCTCTTTGAAGTCGCGGTCGCGGGTCTCCTTGATGCGGGCCGCGATGCGCTCCATCATCCAGTCCCAGGGCTTTTCCTCCCACTTGTCGCTGCCCGGGGCCCGGTACAGGGGCTTGGTCAGACGCTCGGGGCTGGTGTGCAGGGACTTGAGCGAGGCCCCCTTGGCGCACAGGCCGCCGCCGCTGATGGGATAATCGGGATCGCCCTCGATGCTGATGATCTTGCCGTCCTTGCTGTAGACCAGGGTGTTGCACCCGCAGGAACAGAACGGACAGATGGAGATGAACTCCTTGCAGCCGTCGATTTTAAGCCCCGCAGCGTAAGCCGAAACCGGGGCCAGATCGATCCCCAACCGGCCAAGCGCCATTCCCGCGACGCCCGCTCCGGTCACTTTCAGGAACCCTCGACGCGACAGTCCCATGGCAGCCTCCTTGATTTGCGCAGTCTCTCGTGTGGCGCATCCCCATCCGGCATGACGATCATGGCGAGGCCAGGGGACGCGGCCTGTTGGTTCCTGGTAGCGCCGCAGCCTGGTCGCGTCAATATTTTTATCAATAATTTCGGATAGTTATATGTATTATGTTTAATACATATCCCCGTCAGCCAGGGGTAAAATGAAGGATGACGCCAGGGGGTTCGAGGGGGGAAGCGTCGGCGTACAGGCCCGGAGCGGCTTACGGGGCGCGTTGCGGCTGGGGCATGGCGCATCGCCCAACGAACGCCGCGCCAATAAAAAGGCCCGGGAAGATTCCCGGGCCGATGTCGGGGATGACCATGACCCCGGACGGCGTCCATGCCCCCCGGAACGGGGAGCGGCGGGCGGCCTGTCAGGGGGCCGTGACGGAAAGGCCCCGGGGCGGGGGCGAGGGCGGGGCCGCTCCCGGCTCGCGCTCCTCGAAAAATCCGGCCACGGGCCAGGGGAAGAGCCGCTCGGCCCGGGTCAGGGCGCAGTTCTCCACTTCGTCGAACCAGCGCCGGAACATCTCCCGGAACTCCTGGCCCTCTTCGGTGAGCCGACAGCCCTCGCGCTTATGGGCCTGGTTCTCAACCAGTTTGACCCCCAGGGCCTGTTCCGTCGCCCGCAACTTGCACCAGGCCGCCCGGTAGGACATGCCCAGGATCGAGGCCGCCTTGCGCAGCGAACCGTGGCGCTCGATCAGGTCCAGCAGTTGGACCCGCCCCATGCCGAAAACCATGGTGTCCCCGGTTTCCAGCCACAGATGCAGGCGGATGGTGGTTTTGAGAGACATGCTGTTGACCTCCTTCTGACATGGCCCTATAGGCACAGACGATCAGGGCCATCATTAAAGCGGATGGATTTCCCCGCAGGGCGGCCCCCCGGGCCGGTCGTCACCCGTGTGGAGATTTCCGTGATGATTGCCTGTATGCGGTCCGGCCCGGAGGAGACAAGGGACGCGGCCGGTACTAGGCGGCGATTTGGCACGCGGCGAAACGGCCGCATGGCGCCCCGCGCCGCCCTGAACGTCTCGAATACGCACCGGTTAATGAAACGGACCGGGACCGGGAAAGCCCTGCTGCCATGGATGTAATGACCTTCAATGACTTGGTTTCTTCCGAACGGGCGGCCCAGCGCTATTTCTTGGAATTCTGTTGGAAAAACCACCAGCGGTTTTGTCCCCGCTGCCGGGAGCGCAAACTGTACCGGGTGGCGGACGGACGACGGCGCTGCTCCCGCTGCGGCTACACCTTCCATGATTTCAGCCGCCGTTTCCTCAACGCCTGCGCCTTCGACTGCCGCAATTGGCTGTGGTTCCTCAAGCTCTTCGAACTCGGGGTGCCGCCCCGGGACATGGCCGTCCAGATGCGCGTCACCTATCCCACGGTGCTCAAGGCCCAGGAGATCGCGCGCCGGGCCATCGTGGCCCAGTCCCTGGACGCGGCCTCGCTGCGCCGGGTGGCGGCCAAAGGCGGCGGAGACGCGGTTTGCCGAGGGGGTGGGACGGACGACTCGCCGGTTTTCGGGGTCATTGACTTGGGGGGGATGGTGGTGTGCGATGTCCTGTCCGACATCAGCCCGCAGGACGTGCTGCTTTTCAAGTGCAATTTCCGGCTGCGCACGGCCAGCCTCGGGCAGGTGGTCTACACCGCCCCGTTTCGAAACTATCTCACCATGACCTGCTGCGGGCCGTCGCTGTGGCCGACGGACCTCGTCCGCCACGACGACAGGCGCCTCCCCGTGGAGACGTCGGAGTTCTGGGGCTTCGTCAAACGCCAGCTTGGCCGGTTGCGCGGCCTGGCGCCGGGGCATTATCCCCTGTATCTCAAGGAGTGGGAGCTGCGGCACAACTGCCGGGACAAGGATCTGCTGGAGGTTCTGGCCAGGGCGTTGTGCGGCTTCGTCCCGGATGAGTGACGCGTTGCGACGCGGGCCGTCGGCGACGGCCCCATGATCCGGACAAGGCGCATGCGCTACACAAGTCCGAGTTTTTTGAGTCGTATCTCGATGCAGGACACGGCGGCGGGCGTGATGCCCGAGATGCGGCCGGCCTGGCCCAGGGTCATGGGCGCGATGCGGGTCAGCTTCTCCACCGCCTCCCGGGGAAGCCCGGGGATGGCCGCGTAGTCCAGGTTGGGCGGGAGGGGGACGTTTTCGTGGCGGGAGGCCCGCGACACCAGCTCTTCCTGGCGTCTGAGATAGCCTGCGTATTTGATCCGCGTCTCCGCCTCGACAGCCACGTCCGGCGCCGTGTGCTCCATGCCCGGAACAAGCGGCAGCACGTCGGCTGCGTCGATCTCCGGGCGGCGCATAAGCTCGGCCAGAAGGGCCGACTTGAGTTCCGTGGGGCCGATTTTGTCGCGCAGGGCCTGCGGCGCCTCGTCCAGGCGCACCCGGATGGCCGACAGGGCCGCCGTCAGTTCGTCCACGGCCCGCATCTTGGCCGTGAAGGCATGGTATTGGGCGTCGCCCACCAGCCCAAGCTCGCGGCCAAGGGGGGTGAGTCTGGCGTCGGCGTTGCCCTCGCGCAAAAGCAGGCGGTGTTCGGCCCGGGAGGTGAACATGCGGTAGGGTTCGCTTGTGCCCTTGGTCACCAGGTCGTCCACCAAAACCGCCATGTAGGCCTGATCCCGGCCGGGCAGGAAGGGCGGGCGGCCCGTGAGGGAGGAAAAGACGTTTATGGCCGCCCACAGGCCCTGGGCCGCGGCCTCCTCGTAGCCGGAGGTGCCGTTTATCTGTCCGGCCAGATAGAGTCCGGGCAGGACCTTGGTTTCGAGCGTGGGCGTAAGCTGGGTGGGGAAGGCGAAGTCGTATTCGATGGCGTAGCCCGGGCGCACGATCTGGGCCTTTTGCAGGCCCGGGATGGCGGCCAGCATGCGTTTTTGCACGTCCAGCGGCAGGCTGGTGGGGATGCCGTTGGGGTAGACCTCGGGGCTTTCCAGGCCTTCGGGTTCGATGAAGACCTGATGGCGCTCCTTGTCCGGGAACCGGGCCACCTTGTCCTCGATGGACGGGCAGTAGCGGGCGCCTGTGCCCTGGATGATCCCGGTGAACATGGGCGAACGGTCGAAGCCGTCGCGGATGGCCGCATGGGCCGCCGCATTGGTGTAGGTCAGGTGGCAGGGGACCTGTGGCAGGACCGGCCCCGGGCCGTGGAAGCTGAACCCCGGGGGCGGATCGTCGCCGGGCTGGGGGATGGTTTGTCCGAAGTCCACGCTTTTTGCCAAAAGCCGTGGCGTGGTGCCGGTTTTGAGACGCCCAAGCGACAGGCCGAGAGCAGCAAGGCTGGCGGACAGGCCCGTTGACGGCGGATCGCCCAGGCGGCCGCCGGGAAAATGGTCCAGGCCGACATGGATCAGGCCGCGCAAAAAGGTGCCCGTGGTCACGCACACGGCGCGGGCGGCGAAGGTCTGCCCGAGCAGGGTGCGCACCCCGGCGGCGCGGCCGTTTTCGACGAGGATGTCCTCGGCCGTGTCCTGGACGACCCACAGATTTTTTTGGGCGAAGACGTCGCGTCTGACCACGCGCAGGTAGGCGTCGCGGTCGATCTGGGCCCGGGTGGCGCGCACGGCCGGGCCTTTGCGGGTGTTGAGGGTCCGGAACTGGATGCCTGCTGCATCGGCCCAAAGCCCCATCATGCCGCCCAGGGCGTCGATCTCGCGCACCATGTGGCCCTTGGCCAGGCCGCCGATGGCCGGGTTGCAGGACAGATGCCCGATGCGGTCCACGTTTATGGTCAGTAAAAGCGTGGCCAGGCCCAGGCGGGAGGCGGCCATGGCCGCCTCGCACCCGGCGTGCCCCGCGCCCACGACGATCAGGTCGAACCGGTCGGGGAAGGACGGCGCGGCGGTCATCGGTCGAGGAGCACCCGGGCCATGACCTTGGCGTCGGTGATGGTCATGGTGATGCTCGAACGCTCGTTGGGCTGATGGGCGTTGTGCATCAGGCAGGACCAGACCACGGCCCCAAAGCCCCGCTTGCGCAAAAACGCGGCCACGGTGCCGCCGCCGATGCCCATGGGCCGGGGACTGTTGCCCAGGACGGCCCGGATGGCGGCCATGGTCCGGACCACGATCTCGCTGTCAAGCGGCGTGGCCGGGGCGGCCTGCTCTTTTTGCACGATGTCGACGGCGATCTCCACGCCCCGGGCCTTGGCCACGGCGGCGCAGATGTCGCCCACGGCGGCCAGCACGTCGTCCAGGTCGTAGACGGGCAGCACGCGGCAGTCCATATAGAACACGTCGCGGCCGGGGATGGTGTTGATGTTCTCCACGTTGGCCTCTTTTTTGGTGGGCGAGAACGTGGAGCGCGGCGGGGCGAAAAGGCCGTCCTCGGCCGGAAAGGCCTCGTGCAGGGCAAGAAGTCTGAGCGCCAGGTCGGAGGCGGCCACGAAGGTGTTTTTTCCCTCGTCCGGGGTGGAGGCGTGGCACTGGGCGCCGAAAAGCGAAAATTTGAGCCACAGCATGCTTTTTTCCGCCACCTCGACCATTTCGCCGTCCGGGCGTCCGAAATCCGGGATGAGGAAGAGATCGTCCGGCGTGAAAAGTTCGGGATGGCTGCCCAGGACGTAATCCAGGCCGTGCTTGCTGCCGGTCTCCTCGTCGGAGACGAACAGCATGCCGTAGTTTATGGGCGGGGTGACGCCGTTTTCAAGCAGGGCCTTGGCCAGGATGATCTGGGCGGCCATGGCCTGCTGGTTGTCCTCCACGCCCCGGCCCCGGATCAGGTCGCCGTCTACGACCAGGTCGTAGGGGTCGCTGTCCCACAGGGACAGGTCGCCGGGGGGGACCACGTCGATGTGGGAGACGGTCCAGAAGGTGCGCGAGGCGTCGGCGCCGGGGATGACCACGGCCAGATTGGGGCGATGGCCGCAGGACACCCGGTCGTCCGGGGCGTTATATTCCCGGACCTCGGGCAGCCCCAGGCCTTTGAGATGGATTTTGAGATCATCGGCTTTTTTGCGTTCGCCGTCGCCGCCGTTTAGCGGTCCCAGGGCCGGGATGGCGGTCATGCGGCGTTGCAGGGCGATGATGGCGTCACGCTGGGCGTCGAGGAAGTCGAGCACGGTGTCGAGCATGCAAACCTCAGGGATGGCGTTGGCCGGCGGGGCGAGTCCCGGAGCCGACATGGGGATGGTCCAAGGATAGCCGGTCGGCGCGGCCAAGGCAACGCCCGGCCGGGACTCGGCGTCGCGGGCGGCGGCGTCTATCGGGCGCGGCGACGTCAAAAAACCGGGGGAACCAGACGGCTCCCCCGGCATGAAGTCCGGATAGGCGAATACGGCTCTTGGGCCGCAAGACGGTCCGCAGACGCGCCCCGTAACGGGATTCCAAAGGGGCCGCGCCCCTTTGGCCGCCGGAGGCCTTCCCCTGAAACCGCTGCCCTGCCTGTCGCAACTACCGGCCGCGGGCAGCGCGCCCACCCCAAAAAATACGCCAGTATTTTTACTAAACGACCATCTGGCGGACTACCGGCCGTGGGCGGCGCGCCCACCCCGAAAAATACGCCAGTATTTTTACAAAACGAATAGCTGGTGCGACTACCGGCCGCGGGCAGCGCGCTTGGAGGCCTTCAAGGGGTTGATGTTGACCTTGCCGCCCTTGTCGACTTCGAGCTTCACGTGGGTGGCGAAGTTGCACACCTTCTGGGCCCATTTACGCTCGGGCATGGGGTAGCTGGCGCAGTAGGTGACGCCTTCCACGTCCTTGGTGCGCTCGCAGCCTTGGCATTTTTCGACGATGGGATGGCATTCGACGCCATTGACGGTGATGGTCTGGGCGGACATGGGTTTCCTCCATATAACGACGCGCGGGGCGTCCGTCGCTGTCTTTCGTGTCTGTGTGGAAAACAGCCCCTTTTATTCATTTGGCCGGTCTTGTCAAGCCCGATTCGTGACCAGACGCGCCGCGAGGCTTTTGGCCATGTCCCGGACCTCGCGGCAAAGGGCCGGATAGTCCAGGCCCGGGAAGCGGCCGTTTTGGCAGACCACCTCCCCGGCCACCATGGTCAGAACCGTCTCGGCCCCGGTGGCGGCGTAGGCGATCTGGGATAAGGGATCATGCAGGGGGACCATGTTCGGCCGCGTCAGCGAAAGGACCGTCAGATCGGCCAGATATCCGGGTTCGATGACCCCGATGTCCGGGGCGCCCAGGCAGGCCGCGCCGGAGACGGTGGCCGCGTCCAGGGCGGCCTGGGCCGGGAAGGCCGTGGGGTCGCCGCTGGTCAGCTTGTGGATCAGGCAGGCGGCGTCCATCTCGGCGAAAAGGTTTAAGGCGTTGTTGCTGGCCGCGCCGTCCGTGCCCAGGCCCACGGCGACGCCCTTGGCCAGCATGGCCGGTACGGGGGCCGTGCCCGAGGCCAGCTTGGCGTTGCTGCGCGGGCAGTGGGCCACCTTGGTCTGCGTGGCGGCCAGGATATCCATGTCCGCCTCGTCCACGTGGACGCAGTGGGCCAGCAGGCAATCCGGCCCGAGCACACCCAGATCGCGCAGGTGGGGGATGACCCGTTTGCCTGTTTTTGTTTCGCTGTCGGCGTTCTCCGTGACGCCCTCGGCGGCGTGCAGGCTGAAGACCGCGCCTTCCTGCCGGGCCAGCGCGGCGCAGGCCGCAAGGGTCTCGTCCGAGGCGGCGTAGGGCGAATGGGCCGCCACCATGGCCGCAAGGCGCGGATGGCCGCGCAGGCGGGCAAAAAGATCGCGGGAGAGGTCCAGGGCCTGGGCCGGGGTCCTGGCCGAGGGGGTGGGGAAATCGAGCACGCCCTCGCCGACAACGGCCCGCATGCCGAGTTCGTCTGCGGCCTGGGCGGTCTGGGCGGCGAAGAAATAGAGGTCGGCGAAGCAGGTGACGCCGACGGACAGCATCTCGGCGCAGGCCATAAGCGCCCCCAGGCGCACGGCCTGCGGATCAAGCATGCGCTCCATGGGCCAGATGTGCTGCGTGAGCCACTGGGCCACGGGCAGATCGTCGGCCAGGCCCCGGAACAGGGTCATGGCCGCGTGGGTATGGACGTTTATCAGGCCGGGCATGAGGACGGCCTGGCCCATGGCCAGGACCTGGCCCGGGGCGTAGGCGGCGGCGATGTCCAGGCGCGGCCCGACAGCGGCGATGCGGCCGCCGGTTATGGCCACGGCCCCGTCTTCCACGACCAGCCGGGCGGCGTTCTGGGTGAGGACATGGGACGCGGTGACCAGACGGTCGCAGGGGATGGGCATGAGGGCGACGTTACTCATGCGCCGTATTCTACGCGGACGGCCGCCGCGATGCAATCGGCCGTATTCTTGACGGGTTGCGGCAAACCCGATAGGAGCGCAAAGGTTACATGGCACGTTCCCCGAACAAGGAGGCAGCATGGATCTGCGGTCGCTTCTACGCGAAATCTACGACTTTCCCAAAGAGGGCATCGTCTTTTTGGACATCACGCCGCTACTTGGCGACGGCAAGGCCTTTCACCACGCCGTGGACATGATGGCCGCCCGGTTCGCGGACGCGAGCCCCACCAAGATCGTGGCCGCCGAGGCCAGGGGCTTTATCTTCGGCGCGGCGCTGGCCTACAAGATGCGTATCGGCTTCGTGCCCGTGCGCAAGCCCGGCAAGCTGCCGTATAAGACCCAGTCCGTAACCTACGATCTGGAGTACGGCGCCGACACCCTGTGTATGCACGAGGACGCCGTGCTCAAGGGCGAGAAGGTGCTGGTGGTGGACGATCTGCTGGCCACCGGCGGCACGCTCAAGGGCGTCTTGAAGCTTGTCGAGTCCTTCGGGGCCGAGGTTGCGGGCGTGGGCGTCCTGGTGGAGCTGGATTTTTTAAACGGCAAGGACATCCTGGAGGGCTACAGCGTGCAAAGCGTGGTGCATGTGGGCACGCCGGACCCCAAACCGTCCTGCGCCTAAGCCCCTTTTGCGCGTAGACCGTGAACACGTGACTGTTTTCCCCGCCGTTGCGGGCGGCCGATAATCGCCGTCCGGGTGGTCGGGGAAAGGCCAAAGGACCAAACATATGCGTATAGGCATCATCGGCGGCAGCGGCCTGGATGATCCGCACATCCTGGAAAATCCCACGGACCTGGAGATGGACACCCCCTTCGGGCCGCCCAACTCCACCCTGCGGCTGGGCAAGATCAGCGGCCGCGAGGTGGCGCTTCTGGCCCGGCACGGCCGCCAGCACACCGCGCCTCCCACCTACGTCAACTACCGGGCCAACATCTGGGCCCTGCGCGAGGCCGG